>OLPR01000095.1_pt1 | contig 87278 bp, 105 predicted proteins | sample 1672761 | NCBI WGS metagenome assembly OLPR01 (sample SAMEA3136721, study PRJEB25190) | human gut metagenome | biome: human gut; feature: human-associated habitat; material: faeces | place: Austria | collected 2013 | reverse complement strand
TGTAAGGATATTTATGATTAACTATACACATGGGGAGGAATATTCCCAGGCGGTGCTTAATCATCAGACATATACATCAACTACAATTCCTTATATGCGTGGTAATATTACTGCAAGTGACGGAACAGTTCTGGCATATAGTGAGAAGGTGTATAATCTGATACTTGATGTAAAGAGTGTTACATCAGAGGATGGAAAATATCTTAATAATACAATAGATGCATTAGTAAAATGTTTTGGTCTTGATAAAGATAATATTAAAAAAATAATTAACGATAATCCTTCAAGCCAGTATCAGAAGCTGCTTAAGGAACTGACATCAGATGAGATAGCTGAATTTAATGAGCTTAAGGCACAGAAGAACAGCAATATATATGGTGTATGGTTTGAGGAAAGCTATGTGAGAAAATATCCGTTCAGTACTCTTGCATGCGATACTATAGGTTTTGCATCCAATGTCAATGGTGGTGAGCTTGGTCTTGAAAGCCAGCTCCGGGTCGGGATAGAGAACGTCGCCCTCAATGTCATCATAGTACTGGATGTCGGGGTCGTTGTTCTCGGGAGTGATGCTGGCCTCAATAGCACCGGCGACCTTCTGGAGTTCGCCATAGGTGGTGCCAGAATCATCGTCCTTCGTAACAGGAGCGATGACCATATTTTTCAGACCGACCGTAGAGGCTACGGCGGGAGCAGCAGTAGCAGCCATATTTTCTTACCTCCATTATAAAAGCCCTCGGGCATCGAGGGCGGTTCGAAGTTGTTCTTTAACTTTGTCGTAGGCTTCGTCCACCTTGGCGTCGAAAGCCGGACGGACGAAAGGATGCGGCGGAGCGGGATGCGGGCCGCCGTGGCCGAATTCCACAGGGTTCGCGTATTCCGCGCCTCCGTCCGAGCGATGAACGCCGACGGTCACGGCGTATCCGCCGCGCCGATGCTTGACCACCCTGCCGATCCGGATGGAGCCGACCAGCTTGCCGGAGCGGCGTTTGGGGTCGGTGGATGCGTTCTGGATCATGCGGGTCAGGATCGGCTGCGCGCCGCTTTGCAGAATGTACGATGTGGCCCGACTGCCATTGCCTCCGGATTCCCGGAGCATGTCGGCCATTTGCGTGAGATCGTTTTTCAGCTCAACCGCGCCGGTGATTTCCATGCTCATACCGTATCCTCCACATCAATGATCCAGGTGCCCGCGACCAGGTGATAATCAGTATCATCGTTGTAAGAATCATTTTCCTCGGAGAACGCGAAACCAGCCTGCCGCATGGCGGCGTGTATCCGCCGAAGGGCCTCGGTCGGATCGATCCGGCTCCAAAGATTGAGATAGACATAGACGCGGTAACGGCGGAATTCATCATCCCAATGCTCGTCCTCATAGGTCATGGTGGTATAGACGATATACTGATCCGGCGCGGTCGTATGCTCCGCCGTGGGTTCCCATGCGCCAGGGAAGGCCTCGATGCCCACGGAGGCAAGCGCGTCCTGTACCTGGCGCATTATGTCACCCCCTTGATGGATTCCGTAGTCAGCTTGAGATACCGGCGCTTGAAATCGTATTCTCCCAGCTTCGTGATGGTCTGTTTTTCGCCATTCCAGATGATCCACATTCCGGGCCGGATGTCGGCGCGCCAGCGGATGATGAACGCCAGGCCGCGCTCGGCATTGTCGGCGTCGCCGGTGAAATAGAATCGTGAGGAATCGTCCTCGACTGCCGCCCATACTCTGCAGATGATGGAATCCTCGGGCGCGGGATAGCCGTTCTCGTTTTTTCCGTTCACGGTTTGGCCGATCTCCACCAGATGGCGGAGCTGGCCCGGATGCGGCATCTTCAAATAATCACCTCCTGCCGATGGCGTTAAAACATATCTTCAATCACGCGGTTCGGGTAGAGCAGCGCGTGAAAGGCGCGGATCATGGTGCTGTAAGCGCTCCGATCCGAAGAATCACGGTACTCGTAGAAATGGGACGCCATGAGCAAGACGGCCAGCCGGACGGTCTCGGGCGGATCATCCATAGAATGGAAATCCGCCCGGCAGTAATCCTCGGCAGCGGCCTGGGCCTGCGCAAGCAGCGATTGAAGGAGCGCGTCCTCATCATCGGTCTGGATGCGCAGGTGGGCCTTCAATTCGTCAAGCGTGACGATCATGGGGATCAGGTGGACTTCTTCATGGCCATCACCTTCACGGCCTCCGGCAGCACCAGCTTGCCGTCCACGCGCTCGGAGCCGAGGAAGCCGACCTGGCCGGTGGCGGCGTAGAGCTCGTCCAGGCGCTTGAAGGTGCGCGTGGTGCGGTCGGCAATCCAGTAATAGGACAGGTCGCCGAACATGATGGGCTTGGCATCGCTCGCGGCCTCGGGCATGAAGGTGGAAGTGTAGATCGGGCGGCCCAGCAGACGATCCGGCTCGCCTTCCTTCACGGAGGGCTGCCAGATATAGTCCCCGGTGGCGGTATTCTTCAGCTTGCGCAGGGCCTTCACGGTGGCGTCATTCATGACGAACACGGCGTTCCGGCGATAGGGCGCGCGCAGAGAATAGTACAGGTCGAGAACCTCATCCATGGTGATCGCGGTAGCGCTGGCGGCGGTGACACCGGTTTCCGCGCCACCGGTGGCGGCAAGCAGGCCCAGAGGCTTGCCAGTGCCATTGCCCGTCAGGAAGGCCTCTTCCTCGGCGGTGCCGACGCGGCGGGAGAATTCCCGGGCGATATAGCCGGGGATGTCGAAAACGCTGTCGTTCAGCAGTTCCTCGGACACCTTAATCATGGTGGCCAGCTTGAACGCGCCCAGGGTCACCAGGCCGAAGGTGTTGTCGCTTTCGACGTACTGCGCTTCTTCCTGAATCCAGGAGGCGCTGCCCTTGGAAGCGACCACGGGAATCTGCGTGTCGCCGGAGCTGGTCGTGATGACGTGGGCCAGGCGGCGGATGATGTTCTGATCCTCCAGGGCCTCGATCAGGGTGCGCTGATACTCGTCAGGCACCAGATAGCCGCCCTTGGCATCGGTGCCAATCTGCAGGGTATTGAAAACCTCGCGGGTGATGTTGCGGGTGCGCATGGCCTGCCAGAACGCCTCCCGGTATTCGTCCGAAGCGCGGCCCTGCTTTTCCGGCTTCGGGGAGGCAACGGCCTCGGGCCTGGCAGTGATGGGCTGGGCGGTGGCGCGGTTGAGTTCGGCATCGATGGTGGCCTGACGCTCCAGGCGCTCGATCTCCGTGCCGAGATTGATCACATCATCCTCCATCCGCTGATAGGTCGCGTTGTCCTCGGCCGACATGGTGCCGTCCTCGGCCCGATGGGTGTCCAGGAACGCCTTGGCGGCATCCCACAGCTTGGCACGCTTGGCGCGCATTTCAAGAATCTTATTCACAAATACCTCCATAAAAATAGTGGCCGCATAGCGACCGGATTTAAGGCATATTTGCAAATTTGAAATCTTGATTATATGGGTATATGCGTATATGTAGCTTTGAAATGGGTATCAGGCGAGGCCCTCGAACATCAGCTGATACTGGATCAGCTTCATTTTCGGATCATCGTCCGACACGCGGTACCGATGGCCCTCAACCTGGATGGTGGCCTCGGCAGGGGGATCGTCGTTCTTGGGCTGCTCCGGTTCCGGCATCCGGGCGCGGAGCTTGTCCATCAGGCAGTTGGTGACGGCCCGGCGCGAGAACGTGAAGCTGTTCTCCGGCGCGGCGGATTCGTCTTCCGGCTGGAAGGCGATTTCGTCGCAGAAGCCGAGTTCCAGGGCCTTCTTGGCGTTCATCCACGTCTCGCCGTCCATCAGGTGAGAAAGGCGGGCGCGGGACATGCCGGTCTTGATCTCATAGGCGTTGAGAATGCTTTCCTTGACCTCGTCCAGCAGCTGGATCGCCTTGCGCATTTCCTCGCTGTCGCCCATGGCGACGGTCAGGGGATTGTGGATCATCATGAGGGAAACCGGCGTCATGATCACACGGGTTCCGGCCATGGCAATCACGGACGCGGCGCTGGCCGCGATGCCGTCCACACGGACGGTCACGTCGTGAGGATAGTCCATGAGCATGTTGTAGATTTGCGCCGCCGCGACGCAATCGCCGCCCGGCGAGTTGATCCAGATGGTGATGGGGCCGTCGCCATCGAACAGCTCGTCCCGGAATGCCTTGGGCGTGATTTCATCATCGAACCAGGATTCCTCGGCAATCGCGCCTTCCAGGCGCAGGGTGCGCTCGTTGGGATCGTTCTGATCCCGCACCCAATTCCAGAATCGTTTCAAGTATCGTCCTCCTTTGCGGGGACACCGGCGAAGATCCCGGCGTCTTCCAGTTTGGTCATGTTGCCGTTAATCAGGTATAGATCGCCTCCGGCCTCTGCCGGAATGCGGTCAAGGTTTTCCAGCTCGCGGATGTCGTTGGCGCTCATCCAACCATTCTGCCGAGCCACGGCGTATCCGTTCATTCGGGATTGATAGTCGCCGCGCAGCAGGCCCTCCACATTGAAGCGCGCGAAATAGCGCGGCTTTTCATCCGGCAGCAGCAGCGCGCGATGGATCGCCTGCTCCCAGCGGGCAATCCATGGGGAAAGCGTGTATTTCACGAATTCCAGCGACTGCTGCTCGATGTTCGAGAACGAGGATTTATCCAGGTCGCCGACCATGTGCGGCGGGACGCGGAATATCCGGGCAATCTCGTCAATCTGGAATTTGCGCGTTTCCAGGAATTGGGCCTCCTGGGGATTGATGGAGATGGGCTTATACGACATGCCTTCTTCGAGGATGGCGACCTTGTGGGCGTTCTTCGCGCCCTGATAGATCGCGTTCCAGGAATCGCGGACGCGCTGGGGATTTTTCACGACGCCCGGATGCTCCAGGACGCCTCCCGGCTGCGCGCCGTTCTGGTAAAAGGACGCGCCGTATTCATCGCAGGCGAGGCCCAGGCCCACGGCCTGTTTCGCCATGGCGATAGGACTGTAACCCACGAGGCCGTCAAAGCCAAGGCCGGGGATATGAAAAACATCCTCCGGCAATAGCAGCACAGAGGACTTTTTCCCCAGGGTATTCACATCCGAATCCGCGCGGGTGTATTCGTAATAGATGCGCCCACGGGCATCCCGATCCACGGCCATCCGATCCGGCATGAGCGGATAGAGGGCCACCACTTCGCCACGGCCATTCCGGATGATTTGCGCGTATCCGTTTCCCCACAGGAGCAGGTGCGTCATGAGCGTTTCCCTGAAAGAGAAGGCCGTCATTTCCGGATTTGGCTCGTCATGGAGCAGCGGATACAGCGGGTGATCCAGCGCCTTTTCCTTGCCGCCCGTATCGTTGTACTGGTAGAAATGGAGCGGCAGCGCGGCGATAGCCTCCGACAGAATCCGGACGCAGGCGTATACCGCCGACATCTGCATGGCGGAGCGCTCATTTACGGATTGCCCGGCAGCGGTGCCGCCGAAAAAGAAAGAATACGCGCTGCCGTTCAGCTGATTCGTGGGCTTGTCCCTCGCCCGGAATAGCTTGCCGAATACACTCATATGAACAAAAGACCCCTTTCGTCGTAGACCGAGGAACCGTCGCCCTCATGCCGGATGGCCCGATCCAGCGCCATGATTGTGGCAATGGCTCCGTCAATCTTCTCTGTCGATTTTTCCTTGTCCGCCTTGATGTTGCCTGCAGGATCGGAGCGGATGGTCACGTTGTCGATCATCCAGCGCAGGACGGGATTCCCGCCGTGGGCGATGCGCTGATCCAGCACAAGATTCATGAGTTCCTTGGTGGGCGGCGACATGTCCTTATAGCCCTGGCCGAAGGGTACCACCGTAAAACCAAGGCCTTCCAGGTTCTGCGTCATTTGAACCGCGCCCCAGCGGTCGAAGGCTATCTCCGCGATGTGGTACCGGGTACCGAGATCCTCTATGAATTCCTCGATATATCCATAGTGGATCACATTGCCCTCGGTGGTATAGACCAGGCCCTCCCGCTGCCAGATGTCGTAAGGGACGTGATCCCGCTTGACCCGCAGATCAATGGAATCCTCCGGCAGCCAGAAGAAGGGCAGGATTTCATACTTCCCATTTTCATCCTCGGGCGGGAATACCAGCACGAAGGCGGTAATATCCGTCGTGGACGAAAGGTCGAGGCCGCCATAGCAGAGCCGTCCGCGCAGGCGTTCCGGATCGACGGGGAACGCGCAGGCGTCCCACTTGTCCATCGGCATCCAGCGCGTGGTCGCGTTCGTCCATTGGCACAGATGAAATTGCCGGAATTGCATTTCCTCGGCGGGATTCTGCTGGGCGGAGGCACAGGCGGATTTGTAGTATTCAATATCCACGGTCTTCCCGAGGGAGGGATTGACGGCCTTCCAGACCTTGGGATCAGTCCAGTCGGCCTCATTCGGGATGGAATACACCACCGGGTAGAAGGTGGGATCATGCTTCCGGCCTTCCAGGATGTCGATGGCCTTGGAGTGTACCTCGTAGCAGATGGAATTCTTGTCCGATCCAGCCGTGGTAATGACGAAATTCAGGGGCTGCTTTCGGGCAGCGCCGGAGCCCTTCGTCATGACGTCGAACAGCTTGCGATTGGGCTGGCCCAGCAATTCGTCGAAGATGCAGGCGTGGACGTTGTATCCGTATTTCGAGGCGACCTCGGAGGAAAGCGCCTGGTAGATGGATCGGGTCGGCAGGTAGACGAGGCGCTTCTGGCTTTCCACGATTTTGATGCGCTTGAGCAGCGCCGGGCATTGCAGCACCATGTCCTTCGCCACGTCGAATACGATGCTGGCCTGCTGGCGGTCATTGGCGCAGCCATAGATTTCCGCGCCTTCCTCGCCGTCGCCCGCGAGCATGTACAGCGCCACGGCGGCGGCCAGTTCGGATTTGCCCGCCTTCTTGCATATCTCGACAAAGGCCGTGTTGAATTGCCGGTATCCATTTTCCTTGATCGTTCCGAACAGATCCCGGATGATCTTTTCCTGCCAGTCGAATAGCAGGAACGGTTTCCCGGCCCACACGCCCTTGGTGTGTTTCAGCGATTGGATGAAATTGACGGCGTGATCCGCGCGCTCCTTGTCGTAGTGGGATGTGGGAGCCATGAATGCCGTTGGCTTGTACCGCTTAGCCATTCCGGCCACGTCCCTTTTTCCCGGTCTTCGGGAAATTCAGCCGGGCGTATTCGCCAAACACCAGCTTGGCGACGCAATCCCGAGTTTGGGCAGCATTCCGGGCGCTGTCGAATACGCCCAGGTGATGCTTGTGGCCGTGGAAATGGATATAAGCCTCGTAGTTGTCGGAATCCTTGACCCCGCTGACGCCGATGTATCCGGATGTGTTGGTGATCCGGCGCTTTTGATTGAATGCGTTCTGCTGGTGGGTGACGATGCGCAGATTGCTCCGGCGATTGTCCAGCTTGTCGCCGTTGATATGATCGATTTCGTCCTTGATGCCGGGATAGAGCATCTTGTGGAATACCACGGTCTTCCCTTTGTGATGGGTCGCCGGGTATCCGCGCTTTCCGTAGTGCCAGGTATGATCCTGGATCATGGGCAGGTCAAGTTCGTCAAATAGAAAAGCGCCGCCGTTTTGAAAGTAGGCGACGCCATATCCCTGATCCGTCACTTTATATTTATTTCCCATGCCGCCCTCCCTTCATAATGGCAGTAAAAAAGGCCCAAGCGGGCCGGTGGGTCGTTAGTTGTACATTTCAATGAGCTTGTCGTAGATCGGCTTGACCTCCTTGGTCGGGCGCTGATCCCAGCCTCGGTCGTAGTTTACCAGCCAGCGGCCCTTCTGATCCCGGATGGCCAGCTTGGAAATCCGCCCACCGTTGATGCCGAATTCCGATCCCTCGTCGAAGTGCTTGACCCAGTACTCGTATCCCTCGATAATGCCCTTGCTCCACATACTTGATTTCCTCCTTGCTTCGGTGTGAGTGAGTGTTACCATAGACACCCCCGAAAGACAAGGCTTTTTGAAAAATAACTTCAAGAAAAGAGCAGGAAAAAGCTGGCCCGCGCGGGCCAGCTGGGGAAGGGATTCCGGGTATCTTAGAATTCGTATCCGGCGCAGCGGATGATCTCTTTCATGGCGTTCAGCGCGCGCTTCGGGCTGCTGTAGTCGCGGCGGTCAATCTGGCGGCCATCCTCATACATCCGGATCATGGGGTATCCGTAGCTGATGCTCGCCACGATCTCGTATTCATGCTTGGTCATACCGTGCCAAAGCACCTCGGCGGTACGCTGCCAGCGGCGGGAGTACAGGATGTTTCCGGCGTAGTCGGTCTCGTTGGTGGCCTCGAAGCCATTGGCGGCCATGATCTCGGCGAATTCCTTGGTGAGCTGCTCTACGGTCTTTTTCATGGTGTGGTGCCTCCCTCGTTTTTGTGTGAGTGAGTGTTACCATAGAGACCCCGGAAAGACAAGCCTTTTTCAAAAGTTTTGTTCAAGAAATTTCACCGACGAACACAGGCCGGGGATTCCGGCCTGATCCGCTGGATTACCGGTGGAGCGCCGCCTCGATGTCGGCGCGTTCTTCCCGGGTAGTCAGCTCCAGCCATTCCTGCTCGCTGCTGTAGGGAATGTAAATGATGTATTCGTTGCCGTCCCGCCACATGCTGCATTCGCCAACCCGGCAGGGGTAGAAGCCGGTGGATCGGATCAGCTCGTCGATCCGCTGCTTCAGCTCCGCGCTGTAATCGGTGCGAATGTGCCACATGATCGGGCGGGTGCCGTTCTTCTGGTCTTTGCGGATGGTGCTCCGGATGTACAGGAATTCATTGTAATCGGCTCGCTTCATGGTGGGTGCCTCCTTCGTTTGATGTGAGTGAGTGTTACCATAGGCACCCGGAAAAGACAAGCCTTTTTTCAAAAGTTTTGTTCAAAAATGCTGGCCGACGAACACAGGCCGGGAATCCGGCCCATGCTCCAGGGTCATTCGCTGATCCGGCGGATACGGTCAACCCCATATGCCGCGCCCAGGCTGCTGCCATTGTCCCAGGCGATGTGAACCGTGCCAATATCATCCACGTCCACCACCGTACCCTTGAGGCCGGGCGGCAGCCTCCGGTAGGGATCGTCCATCTCGATCAATTCCACCCGCGCGCCTGCCGGGTACATGGCCCGCAGGCGTTCAACCGTCTCGCGTCTCGGGAATCCGTTCATGATGCCCGCCTCCTTAGTATTCATCCGGGAAAAGGATCGTGGTATAGCTCCGATCCCACTCGGTGATGATCCAGATCTTCCAGGCCTTGGGGCCGCTGCTCTTGTAGGCCGCCAGGATTCGATCATCGCCGTTCTTTACGGCGGCGTCATTCAGGGCCTTATCCTCATCGGCCATCTCGCCCCAATCGCAGCCCTTGTAGCGCTCCAGGGATTCGATCACGAAGCCCATGAAATCCGGATTCTCAGAAAGGGCATCCGCCACCCCGCGCGTCATTACCGTCTGGCCTAGCTCGAATTTGCTCATTGTCGTAACCTCCTATGATTTGGTGTGAGTGAGTGTTACCATACTCACCCCGGAAAGACAAGGCTTTTCAAGTCTTTTTGCAGACGGAAAACCGCCCGGGTGGGCGGTGGGGATTTCAGGTTAGATTTCGAACCTGATCCGGAGGCCGTGGCGGGTATCGCCCCATTTGTCGGTGGCTTCATATGTGCCGGTCACCTGCCAGCCGTGCTGGATCATGATGCAGAGGCTTTCCATCAGGGCGGTGGAGGATTCGGTGATGATCAGCTCATCGATGCCAGACGTCATGAAGGTGTCCATCATGTCGCCAACGTACTGCGCGAAATCCAGATCATCCACGATCAGGATGCCGTCTTCCGTCCAGTCGCCGAACCGGTAAGCCCGGATGGCATTGCGCTCGCCGCGCGTGGCGGGCTCGCACTTGTTCATGATCTTTTCCTCTAAGGTGTCGTTGATGGTCTTCATTGTGGTGTCCTCCCTCGTTTGATTGTGAGTGAGTGTTACCATAGAGACCCCGGAAAGACAAGCCTTTTTTCAAAAGTTTTGTTCAGAAATTTCACCGACGAACACAGGCCGGGGATTCCGGCCCATGCTCCAGGGGCGTTGCTGATCCGGATGGCATCGATCAGAGGATGATCCGGATACCGGGAATCTGCTCCTCGGTTTCTTCGCCCCAGCGGTTGGTCTTCTTGATGATGGTGCAGAGGCCTTCCATCTTGCATCCCTCGGCGGCGAATCCGTGAAGATTCTCCATCAGGCCGGTGCTCTGGTTGGTGATTACGAAAGTCTTGAAGCCCGCGCTCCGGAGGGTATCGATGAAATCGTGGATTTCGGAATCCCAGCAGTGATCATCGAAAAGGATCTCGTCGCCATCGGTGTACCGCCATGCCCGGAGGGCCTTGTTCGCGCCGCCGCTGAAAGGGAATTTCATCTGCTCGCCCTCGGCATACCAGGCTTTCAGCTCGTCGCTATCCCAGCCATACTTTTCGATGATTTCTTCCTTGCGGGCCTTGTAGGCTTCGTTCCGCTTGCTCCATTCGCAGCCGATCCGGTACATTTCGTCGAAATAGGCATTGTTCTTCATTGTGGTGTCCTCCCTTGTTTGATTGTGAGTGAGTGTTACCATAGACACCCCCGAAAGACAAGCCTTTTTGAAGATAACTTTCAAATTTTCTCGGCCTTTTCGCCGGTAAATTGTTCCCATCGGCGGAGGATCAGATCGCAATGCAGCGGGTCGGATTCGATGGCTCGGCAGCGCCGCCCGGATTGCTCGCAGGCAATCAGCGTGGAGCCGAGGCCTGCGAAGGGATCAAGGACGCTGGCCCGGAGATCGGAATGCATTTTGAGGCATCGCCAGGGCAATTCCACGGGGATCATCGGTTCCGAATCCTTGTCGCGCTTCATTACCGATATTTTCCACACGCCCGCATAGCCCCACTTGCGCCGCTCATCCTTGGTCAAGCGCCGGACGAATTGGAAGGCGTGGGAGGCGAAGGCGGAAACCCAGGTATATTCCTGGTCGTTGTAGGTTTCGGTTTCATTCCCGGCGAAAGCCGCCAGGAAGTCATATTGCGGCACGGGCTTATTGGATGCGTTTTGCAGCGCCGAGGCCGTGGGGACATTGCCCGTCATTTTCCAGACGCGAATCCAGAGCGGGCGGAGGTTCTGATCCGCAAACAACGACACGGAATGGACGGCCATCGGCTCGATAAACTGGCTGCCGGTCTTGGCGAGATCGCCGATCTGCCAGCAGATGATGTCGGCACGATCCGCCAGCAGCCGGATGATTCCGGCCATTCGCTCGAGCCACGGCGCGATGCCGTCCCGCGCGTATTCCTTCGGATCAATCGGCGGCGACGTGATGGCGCACTGTGCGCGCTCCGATCCCATCAGCCGCGCGTATACGGCAGGGTCGGCGGGATCGCCACAGATCAGGATATGATCGCCCAGCTGCCAGGCGTCGCCCGGCTGGGATACCGGGCCGCCCGCGTCCTGGATTTTCTTCTTTTCCGCCCCGGCGTCGAAATCATCTTCCTCGGCCTCATGGGAGTAAAAGCGATTCAGGAGGGCGTCCACCTCATTGGCATCAAAGCCAGTAAGGGATACGTCGAAGGCCTCGGCGTCGAAGTCGGCCATGATGGCGGCCAGCTTGTCCTCGTCCCAATCACCCTGGATTTTGTTGAGCGCGATGTTGAGCGCCTTTTCCCGGGCGAGGTCGAGATCGACCACGACGCAATCAATCTCGGTCTGGCCCAAATCCATAAGCACCTTGAGGCGCTGGTGGCCGCCGACCACGTTGCCGGTCTGGCGGTTCCAGATCACCGGCTCCACATAGCCGAATTCATTGATTGACCGTTTCAGTTTCTCGTATTCCTTGTCGCCTGGCTTGAGATCGACACGGGGATTGTAGGCCGCAGGATTCAAGCGGGCAGCCGGAATTTTCTGTATTTCCATTGATCGCTCCTATATAATTCTCGAAGGGGATTCCCATGTATTCCAATACCTGGCGCATACCCAGGCCGCCCGCCTCCCAGTCCTTCATGCAATAGCGCCACAGTATCGGGTGGGTGCGCTGCAACCGCTGGAATCGGGTGGGCTGGCCGTCGAAATGCGCGCCGAACATGCAGAAGATGCAGCCGGTTCGGCCATAGCCCATGTCGTATATTTTGGAATACGGGATGTTGTTTTCCCGGATGTACTGCCACACGTCGGCCTCCGTCCAGAACGACATGGGCTTGCTCGTGGGCCGCTTGGCATCGTAGGCGTTACAGCCCTCTTGGAGCCAATGCTGGGTGCGCAGCTTGGATTCCTCCGCCATCGTGCCGATGATGGGGACGCGCCCGGTTTCATGGGCGTATCGCTTCATGGGCTTTTTCTTCATTTCGTTGCAGCATTCGTCGCTGATCTTGAACGGTGCGTTCATCAGGTAGTGCCATTGCTCCGAAATGCGGAAGGTGCTTTTCTTGTCGCCCTTCCGGATGCCATACAAGCGCCGGGATTGACCCTCGGCATTGCCGCGCCTGGCCTCGTCGATCCATTTGGCCTGTTCTTTGCCGATCACGGGATAACCGTACTTTTCCAGCACTTTCCGGAATGTCATATCCGGCTTGAGCCAGGTGACGTTCGGGATGGTTTTCACGAATTCCCGAATCTCCGGAAATTCCAAACCGGTATCCGAAAAGACCGCAGGCACATCCGGGTACATATCCCGGACAAGATGCAAAAGGACAGTGGAATCCTTGCCTCCGGAGAAGGAGACATAGACCATGCCGTCCCAATGTTCATACCATTCGCGGATGCGCTGCTGCGTCATGACCACCTTGGCCGAAAGCGGCAGCGATTGCATCTGCTGTAATTCCCATATCTGGTGCATCGATTACCTCACTAAAATGGAGCGCCGGGCGTGGATTTGCACCCGCATTTCCCACCAGGAATGGTGGGCGTTTTGCTTAAACTACCGGCGCACGGATGCCGGAGGATTACTCCGGCGTTTTCATGGCATGGCGTTCCGCCTGCGTGATCTTTTCTCCCTTGTACATACCAGCCCCGAGCTCGTCGATCCGGGAGAATGGGATTTCCGGGACGGTCAGTTTGGCCCGGCAGGAGCGGTCGATGAAGTAGATATACCGCAGCTGAAAGCCGGGGATCGGCGTCGCGCCGACGTAGGCCAGATACTTTTTGAAATCGTAGGTGCCGCCAGTCACGTCGAAGAACGTGAGGCCGTGCAATTCCTTCCTGGGCGTGGTGGGGTTGCTGGCCAGCGTCATTTTGTGGATGCGCGTACCGTCCGGCAGCTCGGCCAGATTCAGATTCTCCTTGATACCGGTCAATACGAAATTGCTGGCCCGGTAGATCGCACCGTCGCCGCAGGAGCAGGCGTCCGCAAAGGAGATAATCCATTTGACCTGCGGCGCGTATTTCCGAATCAGCTTGATGCTCATGGAAATGGCCCGGCTCTCGGAATTGCGCGGCAGCACGGAATCAAAGGCCATACGATTCAGCTCCAGGAATTCATTCCAGCCGGTGCCTTCGACCAGCCCGATGATCTTGCTCTTATCCAGGGACGGCCCATAGCTCATGACGCCATGCAAGGTACCATCCAAGAAAACACCGAAGTGGAGCTTGCTATTATTCACGACCTTCCCGGAATAATGATGCGCCCGGATGAACGGGTTAGCCACCGAGGAAGGAATCACCCTCATAACAAGTTCTTTTGCACGGCCCATTCGCGTACCACCTCATAAAGCCCGTTTCCGTTGTGATTCTCATTGGTGAAGGTTTCCGTCACGGCCTTGTGGTCGTAGACGTACTTGATGGCGGCCAGGATCAGCTTGGCCTGTTCGTCGTGGACGGTAATGGAAATCTGTTGGAAGGGCTTTTTCTCGCCATCGTCCAGGGTGAATGATTCCCCGAATTCGTCCTCCGATATGGCCTCGAATCCGAAGTCGGTCATGGGCAGCATGATGTCCGCCAATTCCAGCGGCAGCAAATCCATGTCCCAGGACGCCAGCTCGCCAACCTTGTTGTCAGCGAGGCGGAATGCCTTTATCTGATCCTCGGTCAATTCATCCGCTATCACGCAGGGGACATCCTTCATACCCAGCTGCTTCGCCGCGCGGTACCGGGTATGACCGGCGACGATCTCATGATTCCGGTCGATCACCAGCGGCACCAGAAATCCGAATTCCCGGATACTGGCCGCCACGGCGGATACGGCCTCGTCGTTCTTACGCGGGTTCTTCGCGTAGGGATGAATGTCGTTCAAAGATATGTTTTGTACGTTCAAGATCAACCTCCGCGCCTGGCAGAAAGCAGGCGTTCCATCATATCATCATGGGGCGTCGCGCCCTTGTATTCCACCGAGCAATTCTCCTTGACCACCTGATAGATTTGGTACCACAGGTTATTCGCCTGCTTGGAAAACGACTGGCTCATGGCCACATACGGGGAAGGGATGGCGTTGCCCGTCGTGGGATGCTTGGCCAGGAATCCGAATTCCGTGATACATTCCTCGCATTGAATCCAGCGGGAGATCGCCATGGCGTACTGCTCCAGGATTTGCTTGGGGATCAGGTGCGCGCAATCGCGCTCCGCGAGCCATTGCCACGTCTCGGTATAGATTTCCACGGCAATCAGATCCTTGCCGTTCTTTTGCTTGGCTGCCAGGTATGCCTTGGGTGGCGGCATTTCCTGGCCATGCAGATCAACGACGGAATCGTTGAAATCCAGCACCGTCAATTTGCGTTTTCCCGGATTCCCGTCCGCGATGTTGTCGGCAAGCGCCTTTTTCTTGCGGCCAGCGCCGATGCGCGCGCCGCCTTGTCCGTTTGCCATGCCATCACCTCCGATCCATCCGGGCAGAGGTTGGAAACCATCGGTTTCCAAGTTTCCCGCAAGCGGGAAACCGCAGGCGGCAAAATCAAAGATTTTGACGCTGCGCCTACGGACATAAAGAGAGGGCCTATACCCTCATTTGAAAGCGCGAAAATTCACGCGAAGGTACGGCCCCGCTATGTGGTATTTGCGATTTTGAGATTTTCTTACCCCCTGGGCTTGCCCCAACGCCCACCCTCGGTGGCCGTGATGCGGGAATGGCAGGGCTTGCACAATGCCATGAGATTCTCGGGATCATGGGTTCCGCCATCCGCGAGCGGGAGAATGTGATGCACTTCCGCTGCCGGAGTAATCCGGCCCTCGCGCCTACACATCTCACACAGGGGATGTGCCGTGATATACCTGCGCCGGATGGCTGGCCACGCGCCGTTGTACCTCTTCTTCATTTCTGGCGTCCGCTCATATCGGTTGTACCGGGCGGCGACCAGCCGTTTGTGATCCGGGCAGTAAGATTCGTCGGTCAGATTCGGACAGCCGGGATACCGGCAGGGTTTCTTTGGTTTCCTTGGCATTGCCGCCTCCATAGCAAGAGGGCCGCAGGCGTTTCTGCCCGTGGCCCTCATCCCGATTTCTCTATGATACATTATATGCCTGATCCAATGCGGTCTGCAAGCGGCATCGATGCGGTATCAGTATGACAAAATTTCCGGCGCGAGCAATCCGTCCTTCACAAGCCTCATGATGTACACCGCCCGGTTTCCGTTTACCCTCACTGAGCATTGGGCGGGCAACTCCCCACGCGGCCTCGCCTTCCCGGTATCGTAGCAATAGTTGCAGCAGCGCGTACAGGGATCAAAATACCCATAATGACGGCACCCCATGCAGGCGTCATCGGACACCAGCTTATTCTTGTCCATACGGCAGCCTCCCTTTCATCAGCACCGCCAGATGCTCGATCCCGGCGTCATGCTGCCTTTGTACCGTCCGAATATGGAAACCGCAATCCTTGGCAATGGCCGCCCACGCATTGCATTCCACATACCGGCCATACAACGCCTGCTGCTCCCGGTAGTCCTCCAACTCACTCAGGGCCGCCGTGATCTCTGCCTTGGCCGTTTCCATCGCGGCCCGATCTTGGGCAATCTCGCTTTCCAGATCGGCCACCTTGCACAGCACCGTTTCCATCCGCTGCAGATTCGGGGAATCGCTGCGCGGCATATCCGAGACCGCCGCCGTCGTGCTGGTCGCCATATCCCGCAGCGTTTCGATCCGCAGCATTTTATTCTCAATCCCATTCCGGAGCTTTCGCACCCGGCCCAGGAATTCCTCGGTATTCCGCACAGCAGCATTCATATCCATCAGCCTGCCACCTCCATTTCCTTCATGATCGCGGCAACCTCCGCCGCCGACCTCACCATGTAAGCCTTACCTCCGGCATCCCTGATCCGGCCCAGCGTGACATCCTGCAGCCTCGACAGCTTTCCCGTTTCCGTCTTGACCTCGAAGGCAACGAACCGGCCATCCACACAGGCGATGATGTCCGGGATTCCCGCCGTCCCGTACATCCCGCCGTGTTCCTTCCAGCAAAAGCACCTCGGCCATTTCTTGAGCATCCGCATGATAGCGGCCACAATATCTCTTTCCGCCATTCCGTCCTCCCGTTACTTTTTATCGATGTGACCGCCATTTGTAGAGGTTCGCGTATATACGCGCATACGCGCGCTCGCGTAATGGAGCGAAGGGGTTTTCCGTGTAGCTCTAAATTAAGGGTCACAATGGTAACTGGTAACATGATTATTTAAGGGGATCACCCTGTGCTTGTAAGAATCCTTCAATGTCGCAGCGTTCCCGCAAAGCCTTGTCGTTCAGCAACACGGCCTTCTTTGTATCGTCGCCGAAGCGCACGACCTTCGTACCGACATAGAGATCGGATTTCCGCAGCTGCTTCATGAATTGCGCATAAGGCAGGCATTCGCCCAGGATGGCATGATCCCGTCGATACTGCGTGTATCGGTCATAGATGCCCCGGAAATGGATGGCGACGTTCCCATCATCCATATATCGACATTCCTCGTCCGACAGGCCCATTCGATCCATGACTTCCAGCGTCAATTCCACAATGGACTTGTTGGATTGCCCGCCGTCCAGCAGGTATTCCCGGATTCCATATTCCAGGTAAGAAACGCAGGCATCCAGCCCAATCCCGAACACCTGGCCCCATACCAGGCCGAGGCGTGCGCACATAGCCTCCAGGAGCCTAAGCCCGACCATGCAACAGGCCAGGTTATTGAGGACGCGGGACGGAAAGGCGGGATTGAACAGCACCAGCGCCTCCTTATGCCATCCAGCCACGACCCTTTCATTGAGCGTCAGCGCGGTATCCAGCAGCGCGCGGCCCAGGGCGGCCAGATCATCATGCCGCTCCGTAATCCGAGCAAACGATGCCCGCGCCGCCGTATCCTTGAGATCACGCTTACTGAAAAGCAATTCCATCCCGCGCTCCCGGATCGACGGCTCATCCGGCGATTCTTCGCCTGCCACGACCAGCGGAGCCAGCAGCGCGTAGGATACCTGCGTCTGATCCGCGCGGCCCCGGATGCCCTCGTGCCCATCGTAACTATCGCGCAGATGATTGTACAAAACGCCGAGCCGCGTCTTTTCGATCTTCGAGGGCTTGAATTCGTCCAGCGCCTGGGGGAATAGGTTCGAGGATGCCGCGTCCTTCATGATGGTGAATCCCGTAACCTGCGGCGCGGCAATGACCTTCGTTCGCCCGAATACCGGCAGGATCACCCGCTCAAGCGTCGTGGATTTGCCGCTGCCCGCCTCGCCGATCAGGAACAGATGGGGATACTTGATCCCGGACACGCGCAGCATTTCTTTGACGTAGCACCCGGCGCACCAGGCCAGCACGGTCACGGTCTTGGCCTGCTCGTTGTATTCCAGGAGATTATGGCCCAATTCCACCAGGGCCTCGGCGGAAATGGGATCATGTCTGGATATATCGCTTTCAATGGAGGCATACCGGTCAATCTGCACCATATCCGGCACATCCTCGCCGCCCGCCATGAATCCGCCGCCTTGATCCACATACGCCCAGCGGTCATCCCGGCGATGCAGGCCAATCGCCTTGACGCCCTTTTTCACCTGCCATTGCAATCCGGAAAGGTAGGCTTTCAATACCTCCAAATCACCCTCGCTGCCCATGTAGCAGAGCGAAATCGTCCGCTTATTCAGTACCGCCTTGAATTTCTGCGTCGAGGCGAAATCCGAGGTCATAAACGACAGCCGGAAGGTTTCGCCGTACATCGTCACCAGATCGCAGGTCATTTGCGTTTCATCATCCGCCACCAGCATTTCCAGCGGGCGCACCACGAAATTCGTGAGAGGGTACACATTCTCGCCGCGCTCCCGGATATACCGCCCGTTGGCCTCATAGATGCCCAGGTCGCCGCCCGGCGTATAGACATTCTCGGTGCGCTGGATCGCCTGCTCCAATGTTTCCTCACCGTAGGTCGCCCCGTCCGCATGATGTACCTTATCCCATTTTTCCCGGAACAGCTTGGATTGCCGGAACAGCCTGTCCATCTGCTCCTTGTTCTTTCCCGTCCAGAAGGCCAGCGAGCAGCAGAGAGAAAGATCGGCCTCGGACTGGCTGCCGAATTTGCCCTCCCATTCGCCATTCCACAGCGCGCTAAAATCCTCGCCGTTCACCGATCCCTGGGCCTTTTCCAATACCTGCTCGTCCGTAAGCGCCACCGAGCGCATGGCCGCCCTGGCCTTCTTCATTCTTTTCTTCTTGGCGATATACGCCTCATGAATCCAGGGTAGCGCCTCGGCCCCGTCCGAGATGGTATCCGGCGTCCCTTCCAGATGATTGCCGGTCATGGTGAAGTAGCGCGCCACGGCGTACATTTCAACGCCCGAGGTGCTGTTCTTGTTCCCCTTGCCGGGCATCGCGCCCCGGAAGATGATGTGCAATCCTGATCCGGACGGCGACACCTCGGTATACGACGGCCATTTTTCCAGGATGGCGGAAGCGCATTCATTCCAGCTTCCGTCCTCATTCAGGCAATGATCGATGTCCACGCCGACCAAGCCGCAATCCTCCGAGAAAACGAAGCCGATGCCGGTAAACATGTATTTGTCGCGCGCAGCCTGCGCCTCCGCCAGGCTCGCCCAGGTATCAGGATTCGTGGAGGACGCCTTGCGCCCGGTCTTCGGATCATACGGGATCTTCCTCGGCTTTTCGCTCTTGGGATCGGGCTCCAAGCGCCAGCAAATCCATTGACGCAGGCCCGCTATTTCCTTGGGATAATTCACCATCTCATCACTCCTATCTTCGGCCATTGCTTGCGCTTTTTCTTGCGCTTGGCCTTGTCGTTTGTTGTGGGTACCGGCTCTGCCGCCCTGCGCCGGGTGGCCTCGGCCTTTCTTTCTTCCTTTGCAATATTGGCCAGCGCCCGACCCGCCGTGGGGTCGGGATAGCCCTCATAATTCCTAAACATCGCCGGTCGCCGCCTTTTCCTACCACGGCATCTTCCCGCCGTAGTACGTCGCCGCGATGTATAACTGCTGCAGGTAAGGAAGGCTATTGATGCGCTCAAGCGCCTTCTGCCGGGATACATCCACCTGCTCCCGTGTCTGGTAGAACGGGCAATTTTCAAAACCGGGACAATCGCAATCCAACGCGCCGCATACATTCAGCTTCAAAGCAAAGCATTTTTCCATCATGATTCACTCCATTTCGTTCATATGTCCGAAGTCATAGCCCCAGGAGGCCTCGGCCACCAGCGGCACATCCAATTCCGGGAAGGGCTTGGCGTCCATGCATTCCTGGATGAATGCCACCGCCTCGGTAAGCCTTTCCTCCGGCAATTCAAAAACCAGCTCGTCGTGGATTTGCAAAAGCGGTTTCAGCCACGGCCTGTCCGGGAGGCCCGCAATCAGCCTGCCGAGGGACAGCTTGAGAATGTCCGCCGCCGTTCCCTGGATCGGGGTGTTCAACGCGCACCTTTCGCCGAAGGATCTCCGGCCCCAATCCTGGGAGCGGATGCCCGGAAGATACCGCCGACGCCCGAGGAAGGTTTGGGTATACTGGCATTTCGCCCCGGCGGCCTTGGCCTTTTCCTGCCAGCGCGTCAGATTCGGATAGCCCGCCTTGAGGTTCGTAATGATCTCCTGGCAATCGTCCAGCGATTTGTCCAGGCCCGCCTTGAATTTCAGCGTCCGTTGCAGGCCCCGGGCGAACAATCCGTAGAACACGCCGAAGTTGACGTTTTTCGCTATCGTGCGGCGTTCCTTGTAATCCGGCGCGTTCTTATCCACGGCCTGCTCATAGGGGATTCCGAAGATAACCGAGGTCGTTGCCGCATGGATGTCGCCGCCGCTGCGGTAGGTATCCAGCATCTTCTGATCCCGGCAATAGAACGCGCCGATGCGCAGCTCAATTTGGGAGAAATCGCAGGATACCAGAACGCAGCCCTTGGGCGCGATGATGAAGGAGCGGATGCCAATGGGATCGTTGGTCTTGCGCGGCGCGTTCTGCATATTGGGATTCCTGGCCGCGAATCGCCCGGTTTCCGTTGCCAGCGGCAGCATATCCGGATGAATCCGGCCCGTCGCCGGATTGATGAAGCGGAGGTATCCGTCCAAGTATGTGGTCTTTAGCTTCGACCACTTCCGATATTCCTGGATCAGATCGAACAGCGGCACCAGCTCCGGCCTGTTCACCGCACACCATTCCGCCAGCATGACCATCGTCTGATCGTCGGCAGCCTCGGCGTTTTTCTCCGTCACCTTCAATACCGGCAGGCCCATATCCCGGAAAAGGTAATCCTTGAACGCCTGCGTTCCGGCATTCGCACCGATGTCCACGTCCCCGATGATCGCCCGGATTTTGTCCCGCAGCTCAATCAGCTTAGCGGCGCATTCGCTTTGTTTCCGGATCATGGCGGCCTCGTCCATCAGCAGGCCGTTGTATTTCATCAGGCCGCAGTACACCGCCGTTGGGGATTCGATTTCTTCAACGATGCGCCGATGCTTCGGCAGCTGCGCCATGAACCAGCGATTGAACCGGTGGTAGAGCCGCAGCGCGTAATCCGAGTCGGCGCAGGCATAGCGCACGGTTTCCGGATCATCCGGCGACAATTCGTCGAAATACCGGCCCGCCGTCACATCCTCGAACGTAGGCAATTCGTCTCCGAGCAATTCCGGAACCAGGCGCTTGAGACCGCAATCCGAAAGGCTCCGAAATGTGAACGGCTCCTTGAGGGTAAGCTGGGCCGCCGCGATGGTGTCATAGCACGGAGGCTGCACGATGATCCCCAGGGCATAGAGGAACATGGCCTCGAAGGCGAGGTTATGCGCTACCTTGATAACGCCCGGATTCGTCCACACCAATTCGGCCAGCAGAGGGATCACATCGTCCGGCTCGGCATTGCCGCCCTCCATATGCTCCAACGGGATATAGATGGCGCTGGCCTCGGCCACCGACAGGCTCACGCCGACGATGCAGGCCCGATGGGCGTCCAGGGACGCGCGCGGATCATCCCGATACTGGATCAGCGGCGACGTTTCAAAGTCGAAGGCCACCACGGCGGCGTTTTGAACATAATCTTTAATCCGCTCGGGATCGGTTTCACAACGGTAATTCATAAGCCCTCCTATTAGCGGCGAATGTAATGAGCCTGAGGGTGAGCAAATCCGAAGGATTGCCACCCGAAACCCGGCGCGGCATTCATGCCGTGACGGGGCGTCTGGCCGGAGGATGGGGATTCCACCCTCCGGCATGGTCGTTCATTACAGCGGCTGCGCGTTCATGATCTCCCCGGTGAACGGATTGATTTCCTCACCGGCACCCGCTTCGGTATCGTAGGCGACGCCGGTAGCCAGCGCCTTCACCTGATCCGCCAGCGCGTTGATGTAAGGGATTTCCTCGGGCGTCAGCAGCCGATCCACCGCGAACTGCGCCTGGCTGTACGCGATGCCGCCCGCATTCGTCGCCTTCTTGAGGGAGAACTTCGTCACCACGGCGGAGGATTTCTTGCCCTTCGTCAGCAGGCGCTTGATGTACACGGAGAACTCCCGCATGGAGCCCGTGGGCAGCGTCAGCAGAATCGGGATCAATTCGCCCTCGCGCAGGATGTACACCCGGCGCTTGTTTTTGCAGGCCTTGCCGCCATTCGCGCCGCTGCCGAACTGATTGAGCGGGCATTTGTCACAGCGCCCGCCCGGATTGCCCGTGCCCATCACGCCGTCGTAGGAGCCACAGTCCGGGGGATTGTTGCCGCCCGAGAAGGTATCCCGGTAATAGGTGAACATGGGATGGTGGTAGAGGATCACGCCCGTGAATTCCTTCGCCATATCCGTCTCGCCAGGCATTTCGCCGGGCAGCTCGTAGGCCAGGCCGCCCGCAGCGGGAACAGACACCCGGTCAAAGGAGATATTCATACCGCTCAACTCGGAAGCCATGGCCTCGGCCAGGTTGAAATCCTTGAGGGCCGTGAAGTTATTGACAACCGCGATTTCCGTATTCTTGCTCATTTCTCTTTCCTTTCTATCGGGCGGCCTTGCGCACGCCCACCGTCGTTTTCTCGAACACGCTCACCAGGCCATCCAGCCATTCCGGCAGCGTATCCCCGTGCTCCGCAATCTGCTCCTTCACGAAGGCGGACAGGTTATTGGCATTGATCGTCTCGGTGATCATATCGCCGTAGCCCTCGCCGCGCAGCGCCTCGAACAGATCGTCCTTCCGGCCAGCCTTCGCGCTGGCCCGGGTCTTGGTCGTAAGGCAGAACATTGTCCCCGCATGGGTGAAATTCTGCGTCTCGGATTCCGCCATCAGATTCGACAGGTGCCAGTCGGCATCATCGATCCGGGCGTTGATGTCCTTGAGCTCGGCCTCCAATTCCGCCTTGCGGTCTCGCAAGGCTTTCAGACGGTCGGCCCATTCCAGCATGTTTCCGTCCATTGCACCTCCTATAGGGCGCGGCGCTCAAATTCCCAATTTGACCGTCCGCGGTTTCCGGCTTTGCCGGAAACTTGGAAATCCTCCGGATTTCCAACCTTCTCAGTTGAAGGGATTCATCCCGGCCCGGTAATCATCCACCAGCGATTTCGCCAGATTCGCCTTATCATGTAGCGCCTTTAGAGCTTTCTCGTCAACCGTCCCTCGGGCGACCAGATGGATGTAGGTGCATTCGTTCTTCTGGCCCACGCGATGGATGCGGGCGCGGGTCTGCTCGTAATTGCTCATTGAGTAGTCCAGCGAGTAGAACACCATGAGCGAGGCCGCCGTCAGCGTAATGCCCAGGCCCGCCGTGGCAATTTGCCCGATGAATACCGGCACCTCCGGATCATCCTGGAAGGCCGCGATTTGCTCGTCCCGATCCCTGATCTCCCCGGAAATCTGCGCATACCGGATTTTCTTCTTCTCGAGCATTTTCCCGATGGCGTGAATCTCCGGCACGAACCGGGCAATCACGACGATCTTCCGGGCATCCGCCACCGCGCCGTCCACCAGATCGGCCAGGGCGTCCAATTTGGCCGTCGATACCTGCGTAACGCCTCCGGCATCGTCGTTTCCCACGTATCCGCCTGTCAGCTGCGACAGCCGTAGCAGCTGCGACAGTACGTTGGTGACGGTTACGCTGCCCTCGGCCAGCTCCGCGTAGCTATCCCGGACGAGCTGCCGGTATATCCGCATGGCCTGAGGCTCAAGGTCGATCCGCTGCACAATATCGGTAAATTCCGGAAGGTCGAGGCATTCGGCCTTTGTGGCCCGGAAGGCGATGCTGTGCAAGCGCTCCGTGAATTCGCCCTCCATGGATCGCTTCATCACCGGCGTGTATCCGCCGAAGCCCACCATATCGAAGTAGCGGTTCCGGAATTGATAGAAGGAATTCCCGTAGATGGCCGGGTCGCAGAACTTGTATTGCGAGAACACATCAATGGGCTTGTTCGTGATCACCGTACCGGTCAGCAGCAAGCGGTATTTCGCCTTGCCCGCCAGGCGATGCATGGCCTTGCTCGCCGCGATGTTGTGGGTTTTGATCTTATGCCCCTCGTCGCAGACGATCATGTCGGGCTGCCACTCGGCCAGTTCCTTCTCCATGCGCCACGCGGATTCGTAGTTGATCACCAATACCTGCAGGCTCTTGCCTGCCATGTGCCTGATTGTGTCGGCCTTGCGGGCCGCCGTACCCTCCAGGACGGACAGGCAGTAATCGTATCCGGCAAACTTGTCGAATTCGTCCCGCCACACGCCGAGGATGGAGAGCGGAGCCACGATCAGGAGCCGGGCAATCCGGCGCTCCTTCCAAAGCTGGCCCACGATCCCAATGGATGTCAGCGTCTTGCCCGTACCCATTTCCATGAGCAGAGCAGCGCCGCCGCCACGGGAGAGCCGATCCAGCGCGAAGGCTGCCGCGCGCCTCTGGTGCTCGTAAGGCGCAGCCCGGATCGGGAGAGAAATCATTTCATCCGACATTCATTCCTCCATTCATTATCTGCCTGGTTTTCGGAGAGCCGTATTCCACGAGCATTTGCGCCAGGACTTCGCGCTGCCGCTCATTGGCCGATTCCATCAGCTGGGAGAGGACGGCCTGCTGCTCCGCCGACAAAATGTTCCGGTGGGGGTGGTACCATTCCGGAACCCGGATGCAGCCATATCTCCCCGGCATAGTTTCCAAGGGGAATTCTGTGGTAAGAACCAGGATGTCGTTGCGAATCGTATTAACGCACACGCCCAGCTCCTGAGCGAGGTGAGAGGCCGTTTCGCTTCGGCGCGCGACCAGTATCCGCATGATTTCCAGGCGGCGCTCAATCGCCGTCACGGCTCTCACCTCCTTTCCCTCGGCTCCATGCGTAGAATATCTGAATAACCACCAGCCTAATTGGTACTTTTACACGCTAACGTGTGAACAAAAAATCCGGCAAACAGGGCCTCCGATCCGCGAGGATAGACCTCGCCCAATCGGGGACAACCTGTTTGCCGGATTCCTGCCGATTCTCAGCCGACTACAATTCCCTGGCAAACCTTACAGCACGGCATCGCGCTCATGATGATTCACAGCCAAATTCAGCGCCCTCCGCCGCCTGCGGATGATCTATATTTTAGCGGGCCATGACCGCCCCGCGTGGTTCCTTCATTTTGAGAACCGTTACCTTGACGGCCTTGCCGTCTACCGCCACCTCCAATTCGCTGCCGCATTTCGGGCAAACGAGCAGCGATTTCGTACCCGGCGCGGATTTGCTGATCCGGTACCCGCAGTGGCAACAGTGCGTCCAGAACATCTCATTCACCATGATTCCCTCCATCTTTTTCCTCCAATCGTTATCTGTTGTATCCGGGTATATGATGCCCCGGCAGCCACGCCCGGCATGGCGGCCAGGGGAAGCAGCGTTATCTGTACATGAGGCCCGGCATGGGGACGGTTTCGCACTTGTCCGTCGCCAGCAGCATATGCCCCATGAGGGAGGCGGGCCGGATGGCGGTGTAGCCCCAGCGCCGCCGTATTTCGTCGATGACATCATCCAGCGCCCTGCGCCGCTCGCGCGCCAGGTAATCGTTGAACATATCCACCTGGACGGGATCATGCGCCCCGGCCATATTGATCCCGCGCACGGTAAGCGCGCGCACCGGCTTGTCCCAACGATACATCTGCCGGAAAAGCGCGTATCCGGCCTGGGCGATTTCCAGCGGGCTTTGCGTCGGGTAATGCAACGGGTGCTGGTATTGCCGCCAGCCCAAATCCTTGTCCCGCACGGTAATCTGCACACCCTTCGCCGTCAGCCCATAATCCCGCAGGCGATGGCCCACGTCCTGGGCCAATTCATACATGACCTGCCACACCTCATAATCCGTATCCAGATCCCGGACGCACGTCGTACCGTGGCCCACGGATTTGATGGGCGGCGTGTACTCGGATGGCATCACGGGGGAACAGTCCCAGCCGTTGGCGAACGTCCAAAGCATCAGGCCGTTTTTCCCCAGCTTGCTGCGGATGATCCCCGGCTCGCAATTTGCCAGATCCCCAATGGTATTCACCGACAGCATCTGCAGCTTTCGCGTCGTGGCCTGGCCAACATAGAGCAGCTCCGATACCGGCAGCGGCCAGACCTTATCCCGGTAATTCGCCTCGCTGATCACGGTCACGGCGTCCGGCTTTTTCATATCGCTCCCGAGCTTGGCGAAAATCTTGTTGAACGACACCCCGATGGATACCGTCAGCCCGATCTCGTCCTTCACGACCTGCCGGATTTCCTCCGCGATTTCCAGCCCGTCCGTTTCGACGTTGTGAACGCCCTCGATGGCCAGCCAGTTTTCATCCATCCCGAACGGCTCGATGTCATTGCAGTAACGGCGATAGATGCGGCGCACCAGCCGGGAGTATTTAAGGTAGAGGTCGTAATGCGGCGGCACGACGATCAAATCCGGGCAGGCCTGCTTGGCCTCCCAATTCGCCATCCCCGTCTTCACGCCCGAGCGCTTGGCCGGGTAGGAGGCCGTCAGCACGATGCCGTGGCGATTCTCCGTGCTGCCGCACACGGCGACCTTCTTCCCGCGCAGCGCCGGATTCTCATTGATTTCCGCCGAGGCGTAAAAGCAATTAAGATCGGAATGAAGGATAACCCGTCCCATGAATTGCGCCTCCCTTCGGCATCATTTTCTGCGGCTTCCGTATCGACGGGATAGAGTATAGCATTAAAATATGAGTCTTGCAAATCGACATATCGAACACACATTCGAATCACAAAAATAAATTTGCACGAATTTTCAGGCCTAGTTTCTACTCGAACAAGTTGTAAAATCGTGTTCGACCCGTCAAAGGGTATTTACAGCATCAAATTTTGATGCTATAATACCGGCGTAAGGATGAATGGAGGCGTTCACATGGCAGCTACCGATGAGAAGAAGATCGTAAGCCTGGCGGAGGCGAAGGCGCAGAAGACGGCGGAATTCAACCGCACGACCTATGGAGAGGTCATTCGCGCCAACCGGATCAAGATGGGGCTTTCCCAGCCCGATCTCGCCGGGATTCTCGGCACCAGCAAAAACTACGTCAGCAACTGGGAGGTTGGCCGGGCGCGTCCGGACATGAATATGGTTCCGGCGATATGCCGTGCCCTCGGCATCAGCATCGCGGAGTTTTTCGGCGGCCATAGCGAGCTCGACGATCTATCTCCCGAACAGCGCGCCCACATTCGCTCCTATTCCTTACTAAACGCGCGCGACCAAGCCACGGTCAACGCGCTCACCGATCACCTATTGAATATGGAAGATACGGAATTCCGCCAGCGCTGCCAGGCCGGATTCGCCCATGTCTTCCATAATGAGAACCTGGCCGCCGCCGGATCGATGAACATGCTCGGCGACACCGTAGACGGCGAGAAGGAATTCATCCGCCTGGATGAAATCACCGAGCGCGCCGACGAGATCATCACCGTCACCGGCGATAGTATGGAGCCGACCTTCCATGCGGGCGATGATTTGCTGATCGAGCATACCGAGACCCTGGAACCCGGCGAGATCGGAATTTTCGTGATCAACGGCGAAGGCTTTGTCAAGGAATACCGCTCCAACGGCGTCTATTCCCACAACGAGGCCAAGTATCCCTTCCGGAAATTCTGCTCCGGCGATGATGTCCGGATCGTTGGCCGCGTTCTCGGCAAAGTCACCAAGGCCCATCGTCCGACCCGTGAGGAGAGCATCGTTCTGGATGAACTTCTTCACGACGGAGCCTTCTAATCCCCAATCCCGGCATTAAAACATAATTTCAAAACCGGCTTTCATCCGGCTTTATTTCCTATACCCTTTTTATGGAGGACATGGCTATGCAGGCGCGCTCATTAAAGGTTTATGTAGATGTTTCCGTGGATTTCGATACCGACGGGCATATGTATCCCCGCTCGCTGACATGGGAGGATGGCGTGAAGTACGAGATCGACAGGGTCAAGGCCGTCCGGCCTGCCCATGCGGAGCGCGCCGGTGGCCAGGGGGATCGCTATACCGTCATGATCGAGGGCCAGGAGAAGTATTTGTTTTTCGAGCATTCCACCGAATACGGTGACAAGAACGTCGGACGCTGGTTCGTCGAGCGGAAGGAGTGATAGGATTGGCAAACGAGGAATTGAAATGTCGCATTTTGGCGTATGTATGCGAGTACGCGGATCAGAACGGATTCGCGCCCAGCTACCGGGAAATCCAGCTGGCCACCGGCGTCAAATCGGTTTCAACCGTACATGATTACGTCAAGCGCCTTGAGGCCGAGGGCCGCCTGGACATGAAGGCCAAGCATCCCCGGGCCTTGGCGACGAACCGCAAGATTCAGCTGCAGCCGAATACCGCCCAGCGCGTTCGCGTCGAGGTTGCCGATGGCGGCGTCCTATTCCTGGATTGCTCCCTTGAGCCTACCGGCACGGACGGCATGGCCTTCGCCATTTCCGGCGTCATGGATGCCAGCCAGCTGAAAGGCCCGATCGGCAGCATTGTGGGATGTACCATTGAGGAAGAATAGAATTGAGGTGAGCGGAATGACCTTAGTCGAAAGATTTGACATTGCAGCCGAGCATATGCAGCGCATGAGCGCGCTGGCCCAGGCCCTGGAGCATACCCTGCCGATTTTTACGGATTGCCTGCAGCACATGCAGAGCGGGCCGGATTGCGCCGCCTGCGGCAGCTGTCCCTTCACGGAGGCCGTCCGCCAGGCACCGGCAGGCAGTGACAGCCCCGCCGAGTATGCCCTCAAGCAATGGCAGGGCATGGCAGAGGACATGGCCCAGCTTCGGAGCCTGTTGCAGCGGCACAGCGTTCCCGTGATCGGTTACGCCGATTGCACCCGCTAAAGGAGGCAGCCTATATGGAAATGATACGCAAAGCCCGGAAATTCGAGATGGTGGATGAAACAGGGATCATCCGGGAACTCACCGTCACCGTAGAGCATGAGCCCGGAATCCTCGTCGAGGTTGCCGTGCCACGCTATATCGACGAGAACGGCAACTATAAGGAATTCATCGGCCAATATGTTCCCCAGGACACAAAGCATCGCCGCGTGGATATATCGCAGATCAAAGGAAAGGAGTGCGGAAGATGATGAGCGTTGTTCGCAGACGTACCGAGCCGACCTATAAGCGCTGCGCGTTTACCGGCTACCGCCCGCAGAAGATGGTATTCGGATTTAATGAATCCGATCCCCGCTGCATCGAATTCAAGGCCCGCCTTCGCGCGACCATTGAAGACCTGATCAGCAAGGGATACGCCCATTTCATCAGCGGCGGCGCTATGGGTATGGACATGTTTGCCGCCGAGGCCGTCCTGGAATTGCGGGAGGAATATCCCTGGATCATGCTCGAAATGGTCTCGCCCTTCGACGGCCAGGCCGACCGATGGGAGCCGGAATACCAGGCGCGCCATGCCCGGCTTTTTGAGGAAGCGGATATGGTAACGGCCATCAGCCACCAATACACCCGGGCCTGCATGTTCATCCGGAACCGGTACCTGGTCAACAACGCCGACCTGCTCCTGGCGGCCTATGATGGGCAGGCGGGCGGCACCGCCATGACCGTCGAATACGCGCACAACATGGACGTACCCGTCCAGCTCATCATGCCGATGGCTCAGGCAGCATAAGCAATATACACCTACGGTGTTATACCACGCCTTGGACAAGGGCGTGGTTCTTTTTTGCGAAATGGCGCGAGCAACTTCAAATTTTGAATTTAATATTCAAAATTACGAGTTGCTATTGACTTTTGGCCGCTCCAGTGTTAGAATGTATTCGATCTTATAAAGGAGGGTATGCCATGAGTGAGTTCTTTGGGATTCTCGGTAAGCTGTCGGAAAACGGTCTCGTTAAGATCGCGGGCTACACTGTCCTGGGATTTCTGGGTGCCGAGGGCATCGCCTGTCTTTCGGGATACAACCTCGAGATCGGGAAGCAGGGTATTAGCTGCCACAAGCATAGCGAAGGCCACCTCCCCGTTCGCTTGAGCGTCTACCGCAACGAGGAGACCGCATAACAACTGAGGGATGAAGGGAAACTAAGACCGTGGTTCCGGGGCCGCACCGAAAAAGTGTGTCCCCGGAACAGAAGACGGCATAAATATATATTTGGGGTGAGGACAATGTTTATTCGAGATGAGCATGGCGAAAGATTACCTACCGTTCGAATTCATAAAGCTGTATTGCGCCATTATAAGAGCGTTGATTATGGTGAAATCACGTTTGATTGCGCAAAGCAGTTTATTCCTATGGGAACAAAGTCTGATATTCTTGGCATTTATGGTCAAAACGGTTCCGGTAAAACTGCATTTATTGAGGCCATTTCCATACTGAAATCTGTTATGGAAGGCAGTGCCGTAAGTCCGTTTTATGCAGACTATATTACAAAAGGCGCTGATCATGCTGAGCTTGAGTTTACCTTCGATTTGCAGTATCCTACTGACCCCATAACTGCCAGGAAGGTAGTATATTCCTTTTCCATTCGCGTTGAGCAGCTTGATGAAATTAACCCGGTATACAAAGAAATTTTAAAGACTGTTGATTTGGGTGAAGTAAAGAAGCAGTTTGACTCCGAAGTGTACAAGCGAAGGATCGTTGTATATAATGAACGTTTATCCATCGGTGGGGATATAGATGGAGAGAAAAAGAAGCTCCAACTTGTTATAGACACATCTGTTGACAAGGGAGTTTTCGGGCCGGCTTCAAAACGCAAGCTTTTCTATAAGGTTACGAAGAAAACAACAAACGCACTTGAGGTGAAAAAACAGCTTGCGGAGGAACGCTCACAGTCATTTATATTCTGTGATGAGACACTCCAGCTGTTCTTTGATCAGGAATACCAAACGCTGTATCAAGAAGTTCTTTATGAACTCAACTTGTTTGCAAATAACTATTTATCTGTTATTGATACAAAGACTACTGGAATGATCCAGCTAAATTATGGTGTACCCCTTTGGCTTGAGCCGAGACGTGGTGTAATCCTTGTGGAAACAATGAATCCCGAAGAATACTCGCTCAAGAAATACACTAGCATAAAACGAATTTTTGCTTCTATGAGTAATGTGCTATGCCAGCTTATACCCGGAATGCGCATTGATCTCAAAGAAGTGAGCAAGATTATTCTTCCCGACGGTAAGGAAGGCAAAATAGCCGAAGTCATAATAAATAGAAATGGCATAGAGTTGCCATTAAGATGCGTTTCAGATGGCGCGCGGAAAATAATCTCTATGTTGGGTTTACTCATTGCAGCTTATAATGGGCAATCCATCACGATTGCCGTCGACGAACTTGATGCTGGTGTCTTTGAATACTTGCTTGGAGAGATACTGCAGATATTTGAGGAATCCGGCAAGGGTCAACTTATTTTCACCTCACATAACCTTCGCCCGCTTGAGGTGATAGATAAGAAATTCATTTGTTTCACGACCACCAATCCTGACAATCGGTACATCCGGCTTAAGAATGTCGGGGCTACAAATAATCTTCGCAACCTGTACTTCCGGGAGATTCTTTTGGGAGAACAGGATGAGGAAATTTACAAGGCGACAAAAAAGCAGAAGATTGTAGCGGCTTTCCGAAAGGCGGGAGAATAGTGGCGCGCGTACAAAAGATAAGGGAACGCCCCAAGAGAAAAGTTGTCATTATCATTGTCGAAGGTCAGTCAGATGAGAATGCCCTCTCTGTAGCTCTCAGCGAATTGTATGAGGAGAAATACGGAGAAGATACTATTGTCCTATTCGCTAAGAGGGTCAATGACGATGGCACCAAGGGCGGAGATATAACATCTATGCGCGGTGTGATTCCGGAAAAAATCGAGATGGTACTCAACTATACCACGATCATGCCATGCATTACAGAGAATAATCTGATGCCTAAGTACGTCACCGAGATTGTTCACATCATTGACACGGACGGGGCGTTTATTCCGGACGAGGCGGTAACATACCGTGAGTGCGAGGATGAAGTCCACCATCACATGTATATGGATACAGGGATTTTCACAGATGATGTATTGGGAATTATTGACCGGAACCATCGAAAACGGGATAATATTCTTGCGTTACTCGGGTATCACCAGAGCGGATTCCCCATCGTAAATTACTATGATACTGGACGTGGGAAGAAGGCAACAACAAAACCAATAGTTGTTCCTTATGCACTATACTATTTCTCATGTAACTTGGATCATTTTACGGTGGCTGATCCGAACCTTGAATCCTATCTCAAAATTCTTCGCGCCGATGACTTTGGCCGTGAATTTGGAAACGATCTTGAATCGTTCAAAAAGTTCGTCGAGAAAGACGCTGCGAAGGCGGACATGGATTTCGATGGATCGTGGGTTTACATACAAGAGGGATTGAACTCTTTGCAACGGCACACCAATATCAATCTTCTTTTTTAGTCTATGAATTATATCGACTATAAACCAAACAAAGGAGGGCGGGATGTGAGCAAGCCGCAGCAATCCGGAATCAGTATTTCAGAAGAAAAAAGGGACTATTTGGCACTAATTCAGGAGCCGATTGGTCGTCTTTCGACCGCCTCATCTGTGTTTAAGGGATTCGCGGCCACTATTGTTACTGGCATTGCAGCCCTAAGCTACAGTGAAATCGAGCTGAAACTTCTCATATTGTCCTTCATCCCGATTTTTGCTTTTGCGGCTTTGGATGTATTCTATCTCCGCCTGGAAAAGCGATACCGTGGCCTCTACAATGACATTCTAACGGGTAAGCATCCTGTCAATTATTCTATAACCCTGCCGACGGGAAAAGCAGCACTTAAACGCGCGAAGGCCTCCGTGGGGCATTGTCTACTTTCACCAAGCATCTGGCTTTTTTATCCGGCAATGTTTGGGATATTATTTGCTGTTTGTATCATGAAATCCAACGGAGGATTGTAATATGGCAAGAAAAGTCTTTGTATCGTATAAGTACCAGGATAACGATGTTCAGCCGTTAGCTACTACTCAGACCCCACCCACCTGGCCGTGCGATTATGTGGCTTACATTGCAGATCGTGTGCTTTCCAACAATATCTATAAGGGTGAAAAGCAGGACGAAGATTTGTCGGGCTATAGCGAGGACTATATTTGGTCTCATCTAAAGGATAAACTGTACGACAGTACCGTTACTGTTGTGCTAATTTCGCCGAATATGAAGGTGCCAGGAAAATGGCAAAGCACCCAGTGGATTCCTTGGGAGATTTCCTATTCTATCCGAAGAACCACAAGAGGCGGTAGAACAAGCCAACGTAATTCTGTGATCGCGGCCATCCTGCCCGATAAAAATGGTAGTTATTCCTACTTCAATAAAACAACGACCTTCCCAATTTTGCGTGACAATATCGACAACGGATACATATACCTAACTACGTGGGATGAATTCAGGCATTATCCGGATTATTGTATCTCGCAAGCGGATCAACACAGGGATGCGACTCCCGAGTACAAGCTGACGATTTCTGTGTGATCATATAAGACCATCCCTCGCAAACAACATACCGGGCAGGCCCATGCGGTCTGCCCGGATTTTCAAATCAAGCCATGATTGGAGAATCAAGGCCGAAATTTCGGACACCAAATCTGGCCATTTTGATATTGAGTGGAGATTTTTGGACACCTCATGCGCTATACTGTATGTAGCAACCAGGGAGGTGAGGGCAATATGAAACAGGATGAATTGCAAAGCATCGTTTCCGGCCTTGTGGAGGAATTGCGGGAATTGCCCGATCATACGGAGCTGACCACATGGCAGCTCATGGATCGGGCCGGATACATGGATGAGGAATTGTCCAATGAAGATCTCATGGACATAGATTACGCCCTCCGGCAGGCCGCCCGGAAAGCCCATATCACCCTCGATGGCTCCAAGCACGACGGCCTGGTAGAGGGCCTGCCCTACAATTTGGATTATATCGTCGAGAATGCAAAGGCTCAGATTCGATGCCCGCGCTGCGGCAGTATAGATACCGCCAGGATTCTGTACGGATTGCCCGCCATGGATGACGAACTGGAAGAAAGGATACGCGCCGGGAAAATCCACCTCGGGGGATGCTGCATCACCTCGGAGGAAGTGGATGGCGAAGATGTGCGCACCGATCCAGCCCGCTTTTGCAATGCCTGCGAGAAGAAATTCGGCGCGCCTCCCGTTTTCCACTACAAGGGCGCAGCCCAGGATTATCGCCGGGAAGTTATTGCCTTCCGGTATTTGGATGGTGGCTATTTCGGAGGCTATACGGAATTGAAAATCCGGCGAGCGGGTGATGCCATAACAGCCGAGGCTGTATCCTCCAGGAATCGAACCGATGTTACATCCGGCACGTATGCCATGCCCGAGAAGGAATGGGCCGCGTTTATGGACGATCTTTATTCCGCCTGCTATCTGCATGAATGGAATAAGCGGTATGCTGATCCCGGTATCATGGACGGCGAGCAATGGGAAATTGAGCTCACCCTTCCCGGGAACCAGAGGCGCGCCTACTATGGCAGCAACAATTTCCCGCCCTACTGGAAGGATTTGCAAAAGGTAGTCAACCGGATCATTCGGAAGTGCAAAGCGTAAGAAAAGCAGGGTGGATTCCCTCCATCCTGCTCTATTCCAGACTATCATGATTCATGGCCTTTAGCATTGCCAGCGCGGCCTTTTTCTGATCCGGCGTCAATGACACCCAGCAATCAAAAACCTCCCGTAATTCCGGTGACAGCTCAACCACATCATCCTCGGCAAATAACTGCGACATGGTAATGCCAAACCCTTCGCAGATTGTTTCCAACGTTGCCAGGGAAGGCATCGTATTCCGCCGGAATATATTGCCAATCGTGGTCTGTGCCAAATTGCACTCCCGGGACAAACGGTATTCCGTCCAACCACGTTCCTGCAACAGCTGCCGGAGGCGGGCGTGTATATCCATAGCGCCACCGTCCTTTCTGTGATTATTTTACTGCCAGGCTTGGATGTATGATAGTAACGACTTGAAACGTAAATAGATAAGTTGTATTATGTATGTACGCAACCCTGTGGTATACATCCCCAAAACTAAAACATAAGCGAGGGCGTACATATGGAAATAGACATCATGCAAGAAGTGGCTTTCCTATTCGTCGAGCAATACGAGAAGCTGGTAGAGCCTTACAAAGATTCCGAGGTTGCTTTGATCCGCGCGACAGCGGAAAAGGGCGAGACCGCTATGTATATGGTAGTTGCCTCCATATTCGGCCCTTCCCTGGATCAGGCACTCCTTGGCGCGGCCCACGGCGGTATGGATTATATTGCTTATTACGATGAAACCTGGGACGAAATGGATGAGCGGGAGAAGGAGGACGTTGAGGAATTGGCCGATTTCCACCTGGAATCCGTAAGGGCCATCCTGCATCTTTCCCAGCTAAATGATTGCAACACGACCGAGAGCATCATCCAAAAATGCAAGGAAGCCGAATACTACACCAGGCGGGTACACGATAGAATGGCTGCCGAGAAAGAATAACGACCGCCACTATGGTGACGGAGCGAGAGTGCAAAATGAGAAAGATTTGGCTATGCGGCGCGGCCATTCTGATCGCCGCAATGGTCGCTGGCGGCATTGCGGGATATGCGGCAGAGCGCAGGAATTGCCTTTGCTATATTGCGGAGCATTCGCCGGGATCATCGATCCCTGTTGATGATCGCGTCCGGAACGAAGTTTCCGGGCAGGAGATCACGGATGAAACCATGAAGATATGCACCTACCAATGCAAACACGGGCATACCATGCTCCTTCACATTATCGGAACTACGGATTGCACTGCGCGACCCTTTGGCGGTGACTAATATGGGAGGCTGAAATGAAAAAGGGGTTCTGGCGTAGATTCATCCTGGCGCTGGTTCTCGCCCTATCGATTTTCTTACCGAATGTCTTACCGAATGACCGGGCATGGGCCGAGGAATCCCTCCTGCGTATCATCTTCGTGGACGTAGGCCAGGCAGATTCCACCATCATTATCTGCGAAGATGAAGTATTGATGATCGACGGCGGAAACGCAGCGGATTCGCAACTCATTTTCTCCATGCTCCGCAATACCCTTGGAATCGATCACATAAACTATATGATTGCTACCCATCCCCATGAGGATCACGTCGGTAGCTTGGCCGCCGCATTCAATGCCTGTTCCGTGGATGTTCTGCTCACCCCGGTATTGGAATACGACACAAAGGCCTTCCGTTCCATGATGAAATATGCCGAGCAACAGGGCACATCCATCCAGATCCCGCAGCCCGGGGACAGCTTTATGATCGGCTCGGCCTATGTGGAAATCCTGGGGCCGGTAAGGTATTATGAGAACTATAATGACATGTCCATTATATGCAAGATCACCTATGGAGAAACGACATTCCTATTCGGCGGCGACGCGGAATGGGATGCCGAGCATGACCTGGTAGATTCCGGCGCTGATCTATCCGCCGATGTTTTGCGGGTAAACCATCACGGCAGCAATTCCAGCAGCACCAATGTATTCCTTCGGGCCGTCATGCCGACCTATGCAATCATCAGCGTCGGCACAGGCAATCCCTACGGCCATCCGGCAGAGGAAACCCTGGCCCGCCTGGGGGATGTAGGAGCCGTTGTTATGCGGACGGATGAAATGGGAACCATTGAATGCACATCCGATGGCTCGAACATAATCTTTAATCCCCTAAAGAAGCCAGAGAAATGACCGCAAAAGTCGGCTATTTAACCCGTAATTACTGAATTTTCCGTTGTCCGTACTTTCATTGTGTGCTATACTATTAACGTTCAAGATGGGTATTTATAACCATCTATCACATGCCTGCGAGGTGATCGGCGCGTGCAGATTTTCGACAATGTCCGCAGCATTGTTAAGGATGATTTAGAACAAACCATAGCCAAGGGCAGCCGCTTATCCATCGCCGCCGCCACCTTCTCCATCTATGCCTATCAGGAATTGCGTAAGCAATTGGAGGGCATAGATGAATTGCGTTTCATTTTCACCAGCCAGACATTTACCACGGAGCAGGCGCGCAAGGAGCGCAGGGAATTCTATATCCCCCGTCTGAGCCGTGAGCGCAGCCTGTATGGATCGGAATTCGAGATCAAGCTGCGCAATGAATTGAGCCAAAAGGCCATAGCCAAGGAATGCGCGGACTGGATTCGCCGTAAAGTTTCCTTCCGGAGCAATGTAACGGATGAATCCATGAACTCCTTTATCAGTATCCAGGAGGGTTCCGGCGAAGTACATACGTATCAGCCCATCAACGGATTCACCACAACCGACCTGGGCGTTGGCCGTGGTAACAATGCCACCAACATCGTCGTTCGCCTGGATTCACCCGCGACCGATGAATTCCTCCGGATGTTCGACACCATATGGGGCGATTTTGCCAGATTGCAGGACGTCACCGATGTTGTCCTGGATAACATCACGGCAGCATACCGCGAGAACTCCCCGGATTATATCTATTTCGTGGCCCTCTACAATATCTTCAATGAATTCCTTGAGGATATTTCCGAGGATGTATTGCCGAATGACGCCAACGGATTCAAAAACAGCGTTATTTGGGGAATGCTCTACAATTTCCAGCGTGACGCAGTATTGGCTATCATCAATAAGCTGGAGCGCTATAATGGCTGTATCTTGGCCGATTCCGTCGGCCTCGGCAAAACCTTCACCGCCCTGGCCGTGTTAAAGTATTATGAATTGCGGAACAAGAGCGTTTTGGTATTATGCCCGAAGAAGCTATCCAACAACTGGAATACATACCGCGACAATTATGTCAATAACCCGATTGCCGCCGACCGCCTGAATTACAAGGTATTGTATCATACGGATTTAAGCCGGGATCGCGGAGAATCCAACGGCACCGATTTGGCGCGCCTGAATTGGGGTAACTACGATTTGGTCGTTATTGATGAATCCCACAATTTCCGTAACGGCATCGGTACCCATAAGAATACCGCAGAGAACCGCTATCAGCGCCTGATGCAGCGGGTCATACGCGCGGGCGTCAAGACCAAGGTATTGATGCTATCCGCAACCCCAGTTAACAACCGCTTCGTAGACCTTCGGAATCAATTGGCCCTGGCCTATGAAGGGGATAGCAGCCGTTTCAGCGAGCAGCTGGGTACAACCAAATCCGTCGAAGAAATCTTCCGCAGCGCCCAGCGCGTATTCAACGAATGGAGCAAACTGCCTCCGGAGCAACGCACCACGAATGCCCTGCTCCGGCAATTGGATTTTGATTTTTTCGAGCTATTGGATTCCGTCACCATTGCCCGCTCGCGCAAGCATATCCAAAAGTATTATAATACCGCCGACATCGGAACCTTCCCGGAGCGGCGGAAGCCCATAACCAAACGTCCGCATTTGACAGATATTGGGGACGCAATTTCCTATAACCAAATCTATGAGGTATTGAATCAGCTCAATTTGCGGATTTATACGCCCACGGATTTCGTTTTCCCCAGCAAGCTATCCAAATATGTGGACAGCGATAAGGGCCTGACCCAGCAAGGCCGCGAGCAAGGCATCCGGCGATTGATGGCTATAAATCTATTGAAGCGCCTGGAATCCTCCGTCTATTCCTTCCGCCTCACCATTGATCGCATACGCCTCTATATTTCCACCACCATCCAGGCAATCGACAATTTCCGCACCGGCGCAGAGGTTTTCGATGCCGTGGATATTTCCGGCAGCGAGGATTTCGACGACGACGATCAGAATACGGATTTCTTCGCCATCGGTAAGAAGATGCGTATAGATTTGGCTGACATGGATTTGGTATCCTGGCGCAGATTCCTAATGGACGATGCCGAGAATTTGGAATTGCTTTCCCTGCTCGTCCAGGACATCACGCCCGCCCACGACACCAAATTACAGGAGCTATTTACCCTGATCCGGGATAAGATCGAGCACCCCTTCAATCCCGGCAACAAGAAAATCCTGATATTCACAGCCTTCTCCGATACCGCCGACTATTTGTATCGGAACATTGCGCCATTCGTATCCGAGACCTTTGGCCTTCATACCGCCATGGTTTCCGGCAACGTAGACGGCAAGACTACCATTCCGCGCCTCTCTGCGGATATGAATGCCGTATTGACGCTTTTCTCCCCGATTTCCAAGGACAAGGCCCTGGTTATGCCGGATCGTCCCCAATCCATTGACGTGCTGATTGCCACGGATTGTATCTCCGAAGGCCAGAACCTGCAGGATTGCGATTATTGCGTCAACTACGACATCCATTGGAACCCCGTCCGGATCATTCAGCGCTTTGGCCGTATCGACCGAATTGGCAGCCGGAACGCCACTATCCAATTGGTGAACTTCTGGCCCGACCTAACCCTTGACGATTACATCAACCTCAAGGATCGCGTCGAGACCCGTATGCGCATATCCGTAATGACAAGCACCGGCGACGATGATCTAATCAACGCCGAGGAAAAGGGCGACCTGGAATACCGCCGCCAGCAATTGAAGCGTCTCCAGGAGGAAGTCGTAGATATTGAGGACATGCAGACTGGTATCTCTATCATGGATTTGGGCCTCAATGAATTTCGCCTGGATTTATTGGAGTATATGAAAATCCATCCGAATGTCGAGCAGGCCCCGCACGGTATGCATGCCATCGTCCGTGCCGTCGATGATACCCCGCCCGGAACTATATTTGTCCTTCGGAATATCGACAATGGTATCAACATCGACAACCAGAATCGCCTCCATCCCTTTTATATGGTTTACATGGGCGATGACGGCAGCGTGATCGTAGATCATCTATCCCCGAAGGAACTATTGGATAAGATGCGCCATCTATGCCGTGGCCATTCTGATCCGGAACAGCAGCTATGCGCGGAATTCAACCGCGAGACCAAGGATGGCCGTGACATGCGCCATTATTCGGAATTGCTGGGCGAGGCTATCAATTCCATCATTGATGTGAAGGAAGATAGCGATATAGACAGCCTATTCAAATCCGGAGGCACAAACGCACTATTGACCCGCATTACCGGCTTGGACGATTTTGAATTGATTTGCTTCTTCGTTGTGAGGTGATCCCGCGTGCTTGATTTGCCCTCCACTACCGTATTCGGCAGGCGAATACCCAAGCAGAAATTCTATGAGAATCTATCCGTCACGCCGACCCTGCGCCGGGTATTCATTGACCAGATTTCCACGGTCATTTGGCAGAATAAGATCGCTGCCAGCACCGCCAACATCACCCAGGGTGAGAGCGTCACGGAGTTGGAAGTATTTGAGATTCGGCTGTCCGCACCGGAATTGGATCAATCCGTTTTGCAGCTGATTGACCGCGAGATTCCGTACCACATTCTATTCGTATTGACCCATGAGGGCAAGGCCCAGGCGTGGATCGGTTATAAGGAAGCCGCCCAATCCGGCACCAACGCCTTCAAGGTATCCGCGTATTATCATACGCCATGGATGGCCGAGGATCAGCTATCATTGCGGATGGAAGGAACGACTACCGACGCCATCTATGAGAATTTCGTTCACCAGATCGCAGGCGATGCCTTGCGGCCCACAGGATCAGAACAAACCGTATCCCTGGGGCAGGCCGTCGCCGATGCCCAGCAGCGGGAAAAACTGCAAAAGCAGATTGACGCCCTGCAGAAGAAGGTGGACAAGGAACGGCAATTCAACCGGCGTATGGAATTGAATGCGCAACTGAAACAGCTCAAAAAGGATTTGGAGGATATTACATGAGCGCAGATACCGACCGCAGAGATTTGGAGCGGATCGATAGAGATATTTTAGCCTGCGAGAAGAAGATTGCAGATTGCGACAAAAAGATCGCCACCGCAGAAGCAAAAGTCAATGATGCTCAAAAAGCAATCAGCAGAACCAAATCCGCCATCACTATATCCAGTAAAATGCGGCAGATTGAAGGATACAACCGCGATAAGCAGCGGGCTATGGATGATAAGACCAGAGAGCAGACAAAGCTAACCGGCCTAAGAAAGGAACGCATTGATGCCCAGGCGAAGCTGCAAAAGTCTGAGGCAGCCGAGGCCAAGATGGCAGCCTATGCAAATAAGAAAAGCCAGGATCGGATGCGCGCGGCCTATGAAGGCCAGATTGCAGCATTGAACTCAGAAATTCAGGCATTGAAAGCCACGCCAGTAATACCGGCGGAACAGCCTGACCATATTTACGCACAAACAGGGACGGAGGAATATGATGTATTCATATCTCACGCAACCGAGGTTAAAGCTACCTTCGTTGATGAATTCGTCCGAATCCTCAAGGATGTTCACCATTTGAAGGTATGGTATGATAAGGACGTTCTTCAATGGGGCGACAGCATCCGTGCCAGAATCGATGAAGGCCTCCTGAAATCCAAGGTCGGCGTCGTGGTGCTATCCCGCCACTACATGAAAAAATACTGGACGTCCTATGAGTACGAAGGCCTAATAAATCGTGAATCGATGGGTGGAAAGATCGTTCTTCCCATTTGGCATGACATAACAAAGGCCGAAGTAATGGCGTATTCGCCGACATTGGCCGGGAAGATGGCGATGTTAACTGCCATCATGGCACCCGGAGAAATAGCCGACGCATTGGTAGCAGTATTGGACGCGGGCAAACCGCAGGAGGAAGAAATCAATGGATAAGATGAGAATGGAATCCCCGGATTTGACCCAGCGTAATATTGAGGCCATTGGGGCCTTGTTTCCGAATTGCATAACCGAAACCCGTGGAGCAGATGGGGCCATCCGGCGCGCCATCAATTTCGATATGCTTCGTCAGATGCTTACGGATGAAGCCATCGCCGGAGACGAAGCCTATGAACTTACCTGGGTTGGCAAAAAGGCGGCTATGGTGGAAGCAAGTCGCCCTGTAAGGAAAACGCTTCGACCTGTTATTGGAGCAAGCAAGAATTGGGACAGCACAAAAAACCTGTACATTGAGGGTGACAACCTGGACGTTCTGAAATTGTTACAGGAAAGCTATCTGGGGAAGGTTGGAGTAATTTACATTGAAATAATCATGCAGACTATGATACAAGGAATAGGAAAAATTAAAAAGTGTGCCTTTGCGGTGTAAAAACAGTCGTTGCGGTGTAAAAGCCTAAGCGACTGTTTTTGTTCGCACAGAAAAACTCCTCACCGCCACAATGGTAGTGAGGAGTTCGTTTGTGTAAGACCGCAATATTTGAGCGGTTTTTGCGGCCTTGGGTACACCCTTTGCGGTGTTGCGGCCTTGCGCCCTTAAGCCTTGATTTCCTGTCCGTTTTTGAAGGTGAACCGCACATCGTCCTTGCTGTACACCGTGGCAAAGTCCACCAGTCCGCACCAAAGGGCTGTATCGAAGGTGTCCACCAGGTTGGCTTTTTTGAGGGTGGTAAGGAAATCTTCAATCGTTGCCCTGCGGGATTGCTTACTGCGGATGGTCTCATCCAGGGATTCATACCGGGCCTTGGCTGCGTCGAACCGAGCAGTCAGTCCGTCATAGCGTTTTTGGTATTCCACCTGGTCGAGGGCAACATGAGCATTTTCGTATATGCACTTTTGGATAAGGTCGGAAACCACCGTCATTTCGCTTTCCAGTTCAGCCTGTTCCGCTTTGAGGGCGGTAAGGTCGAATGCAGTGTCGAGGGATGCTGTGAGAACCGTGATAATCGCATCCTTCTGGCTGATCAGCTGATTGACCGCCGATACGAACATCGTTTTAATGTCCTCCTCCGTCAGGTGCGGGGTGGCACACTTTTCATCGCCGTCAAATTTATGATTGCACTGCCAAATTACACGGCGGTACTTGCTGTTTGAATGCCATACCTTTGACCCATACCATTCGCCACACTGCCCACATTTGATTTTGCCGGAGAAAAGGTGAACGCCGCTGTGCCGTCCTTTGCCCTGTTTCCGGCGTTCCAGTTCCCGTTGTACCTGCTCGAATACATCCGGGCTGATGATGGCTTCGTGGTTGCCTTCCACATAGTACTGTGGGATTTCACCCTCATTGGTCTTTTTCTTCTTGGTGAGGAAGTCAACCGTGTAGGACTTTTGCAGGAGCGCATCGCCCTTGTACTTCTCATTGGTAAGGATACTGCGGACGGCTCCGGAATTCCACTTATCTTTTCCACCCGGCGACTTGATTTCGTCGGCGGTAAGTTGGGTGGCGATGCCATAGGGTGTCATTCCCTGTAGGAACATACTGTAGATACGCCGGACAATGACCGCCTCTTCGGGATTCAGAACCAGATTGCCGTCGGGGCCACGGTCATAACCCAGGAACCGCTTGAAGGGTACGGTGACTTTACCGTCTGCGAACCGCTTTCTCTGGCCCCATGTGCAGTTTTCGGAGATAGAGCGGCTTTCTTCCTGGGCAAGGCTGGACATAATGGTAATCAGCAGTTCGCCCTTGGAATCCAGCGTCCAGATATTCTCTTTTTCAAAATAAATCTCCACGCCTTTTTCCTTCAGCTGCCGGACGGTGGTCAGGCTGTCGACCGTGTTTCTGGCAAACCGGCTGACCGACTTGGTGACGATGAGATCCATCTTAACGTCGTCTTTGATACAAAATGAAAAAGCCGCCTCTGGGTCATAATGCCCAGAAGCGGCCTGATTTCAAGGGTTTTCACGGTTTCACCGGTCTATCCGGTAAGGGTGTGAAAGCCCTTTCTCTTTATGAAGATTTCGCTTGAGGCGCGGAGCAAGGTGGCGACTTACCCCTCACTATTCCTCTCACAGAGGAATAGTTAAAAAGTGCGAGGAAAAATATAATTGTGTGGAAAAAGTTAAAAGGTGCAGAGAGAAAATTAAAAAGTGTAGTTTTAGCTGGCTTCTCAGAGGACAGTCACAGTGTCAGAGACCTCAATTGTCTCATATTCGGCCTCTGTGCCGTCGCAATCAAAAGAGTCGACCAGTCGATCCCCCTTTGTGAAATCTGCTGTCCATCACTATAATTTGGTATTCGCATACCAAAAAATGATTTTTCTATTGACAAACGTGGTTCCGTGTGATATTTTATACTCGAAAGAAGATTAGAGTACCTTGACTGGAGGTTGAAGACGATGAACTTTGAACATGAGAACACGCAGTCAGGCTACTGGAACGCAATACGCGGCAGTGTAGCCTCGCAAGATTACATAACCGCTACGGTCCTCATAAACGAAGTGAAAACCCGCTTCGCTGACGAAGACGGCCACGAGACCCTTGAGCAGGTGTACGCCGCCCTTCTGGATGCCGCCGACAAGATGGATGTCCGAAACCCCTTCAGCGACAAGGACCACTTCTTTCTGGCATACAAGGAAGGCAAGAAGCTGGACAAGATGCGATGGGAAGATGCAATCGCCCAGACAGCAGCTGCGTCGAGAATGCCCCTTCTTCCCTCAGCGCTTATCGACGTTTACGCAGAAAGATTCTCCACGGAGCCCAAGTCGGTTCTGATCGCTGAGGCCGAAAAATTCGTACCCAACCTCGAACGGGTAGTCAGTGAGAACATAAACTCGCGCTTCGTACTCACAACGCAGAATGTGGTCTACGCAAAAGTGCTGGAATATGTGTTCAGCCGCTATGACAACGTAGAGATTGTCATAGCAGATATCTACAGGTACGAGTTCATGAGCAGTCGGTTCGACCTCATCCTTTCCTGTCCAAATTTTGGAGGGAGGATGCTTGCCGATGACCAGAACTTCATGTGCCGTGAGTTCGATATGGTTGCGTTCGAGAACCTCTTGCTCCATCTGAACAGTGGAGGAAGGCTTGTAATCACGCTCCCTGGACGCATCACATTTGCCTCCGGCAAGGTTAGCGACCTGCGCCAGTTCATTCAACTGAACTACACTATAAAAGAGATCGCCGAACTTCCCGAAGGAACAATCGAATACTGCGGAATTAAGGTCTACTTACTTGATATCGAAAACAATCGCTCTGAAGAAGACGACGACATCGTGGTTCGCAGGTACTCAGCTGGTGGCAGGAAGTCCAGACGCGCCGCTGTTACTGCACTTGAAGTCGCAGATGACACTTTCGTAATGCGGTCCGAGCTCGAGGAACAAGGTGACTGGAGCATCGACCGCATCTTCGCCCAGCAGGACGAGGACTACCTGAACTTTCAGAATTCGGGCGTTCGGAAGGATATGATCGGTAGCGTCGCTGAGGTCTTTCGTGGCAAGTCCGTAACGAAGAAAGATCCTGCTGGGAACATAGGTGTGGTGAACATCTCTAATATCGGAGAATACGATATCGACTACGCGGGGCTTGACCACATGCAAGAGGAAGAGCGTAAGGTTTCAAACTACCTGCTGCAGGACGGAGATGTTCTCCTTCCTGCACGAGGGACAGCAATCCGGACCGCTGTGTTCCACGAGCAGGGTTATTCTTGCATAGCCTCCTCCAACCTCATCGTGATTAGACCAGATCCGAAGAAGCTCAACAGCACCTACCTGAAGGTATTCCTTGACAGCCCTGTTGGAAACAAGATCATCAGCGGTGCTCAGCAGGGGATGACAGTGATGAATATCAGCTACAAGGACCTGCGTGTTCTTGAGGTCCCGATCCCGACGATGGAAAAACAACAAGCCGTCGCCAACGAATACGTCGAAGAGCTCAAGAAATATCGAGATTCAGTCTCCGCCGCAGAGCAGCGTTGGGCAGAGGTCCTCAAAAAGCTGCAGAGATTCTAAGGGGGGTCTTTTGTGATTGATACAGGAAAACGATACTATATCGTCGATACTTCAGGCCACTATTACATGCTCAATGAAAACAATAGTCTTGTCGCCGCTCGTGATAGCTCCGAGGCCACGCTCTTCACAATTCAGGATGCCAACGCACGTATCGGCACTGGACACAAAGCTCGCTATTATAGCGTTGTTGAAGCAGATGTGGAACATGTGCGCCCCGAGGAAACTACGACCAAAACGGAGGATGTGTACAGAGCCCCAGAGCTGGATGCGTTCGAGACGCCGACCATGTTCGACAACCTCCACAACGATTGGGAATCCATGCTCGCCGACCTCTGCTACATGAGCGATCATATTGGTGAGTATCAGAGCAATCTGAACCAGATGCTCTCTGACGTCGACAAAGAGATCTGCGATATCATGCACTACATTGAGTTTTCCGACCTGAGCGACTGCCAGATGCTGAAGGCCTCCCGCATGCTCCAAGAGCGCAGACGTAAACGTCGTGAGATCAAAGACGAGATGGACAAGACGGCGCTTATGCGTTCTACCTTCCTCGATAGCGCCTTTGGAATCAAGGTCCAGCAGAGCCTCGAGGTAATGGAGAGAATGAAGGAGCGCCAGTATACCCCCCGCAAGCTGAACGAACTGTTCGATCAGCAGCGGAGGGCATCCGCATAAGGAGGATAAGACCATGTTAGGAGCAATCATCGGGGACATCGTAGGTTCTCGCTTTGAATGGAACAACATCAAGAGCAAGGAATTTGAATTCCTGACATATAAATGCTTTCTCACCGACGACAGTATCATGACACTGGCGCTGGCACAAGCGGTGTTGGTAAGCAAGCCAGACTATAGTGACCTTTCCCAAAACGCTGTGAAATGTATGCAGTCAGTCGGTCGTAACTATCCTGACTGTGGGTATGGCGGCAGATTCCGCCAATGGATGTTCTCGAGCAATCCACAACCCTACAATAGTTATGGGAATGGAGCCGCGATGCGCGTTAGTCCTGCAGGCTTTGCCGCCACTAGTCTGGAGCAAGCAAAGGCTCTCGCTCGGATGATCACTGAGGTGACGCACAACCACCCGGAGGGTCTCAAAGGCGCCGAGGCAACTGCAACGGCTATCTACATGGCGCGATCCGGAAATAGCATTCTGGAGATTAGGGATTTCATCGACAAGAACTACTACCCCATGAACTTCACGTTGGAGGGAATCAGATCTACATACAAATTCAACGAGACCTGCCAGGATACCGTCCCGCAAGCACTGATGGCTTTCTTCGAGTCCACCGACTTTGAGGACGCTATCCGGAATGCAATCTCCATCGGCGGCGACAGCGATACCTTGGCAGCCATCTGCGGTGGCGTAGCGGAAGCCTACTATGGCATCCCCTCTGACGTCCGAAAGCACGCCCTTACCTTCCTCGATAAAAGACTCTTGCAAATACTGGTGGCATTCGAAAACAAGTACCCCCCTGTTATGGAGAGGAAAGTCAGAGACGTCAGCGTGCCGGTGAAACGCAGTGCAGATCGAAAAGTTGAAGGCGCAAGCCGCGAGGAGATCATTGAGGACGCTTCTCAGGCTGCTGATGACGACGCCGATGATGCCGAAGCCTCTCTGGAAGAGACAACGAGCCGCCAGCTTTTCAACCATCTGTTTGAGGCATGTAACATACTGCGTGGGCCGATCAACCAGGACGAGTTTAAGAGCTATGTGACCCCAATTCTTTTCTTCAAGAGAATCTCCGATGTCTACGATGAAGAATATGAAGAGGCGCTCGAATTCTCCGGCGGGGATGTAGAATACGCCGAAGCCGAGGACATGCACTCCTTCGTTATTCCAGAGGGCTGTCATTGGGACGACGTACACGCGGTCAGCCAAAATGTTGGTAAGGCAATCGTGAAGGCCATGACAGGCATCGAAAAGGCAAACCCCGACACGTTATCCGGTGTCTTCAGCAGTTTTGATGATGCAACGTGGACCGACAAGAACAAGCTTACTGACGAACGGTTGAAAAACCTGATCGAACACATGTCCCTTATCAAGGTGGGTAACAGGAACTACTCCGCCGACATCATGGGAGACAGCTACGAATTTCTGATCAAGAAGTTCGCTGATATGTCGAAAAAGAACGCCGGAGAGTTCTATACACCGCGAACAATCGTGAAGCTGATGGTGGATCTTCTAGATCCGCAGCCAGGGGAAACTGTGTATGATCCCGCATGTGGAACGGGCGGTATGCTCATCGAAGCCATTCATCACATGCACAACGATCGCCTCGCGTATGGCAGAATATTCGGCCAGGAGAACAATCTGTCAACCTCTGCTATTGCCCGAATGAACCTCTACCTTCATGGTGCAAAGGATGTTCAGATCAAGCAGGGCGACACCCTACGAAGCCCTCTTTTCTTGGAAAAGGGAAGGCTGAAAACCTTCGACTGCGTTCTCGCTAATCCTCCGTTTGGGATGGAGAAATGGGGAGCCGACCAATTTGAGTCGGATCAGTACGGTCGGAACATTTGGGGCTGCCCTACAGACTCCAGCGCAGACTTCGCGTGGTTACAGCATATGATCAAGTCTATGGACCCAAAGAACGGTCGGTGCGCGGTCGTCTTACCCCAAGGCGTACTGTTCCACACCGGTAAGGAGGGATCGATCCGCAAACAGCTTGTGAGATCGGATAAGATCGAGGCGGTAATCACTCTCGCCAGCGGTGTCTTCTATAGCACCGGTGTTTCTGCCTGCATCCTGTTTCTGAGCAACAAGAAGGCCCACAAGCATAAAGGTCGCATTTGTCTCATCGACGCCTCTGAAATCTATGTGTCCAAGCGAGCCCAGAACGTCATCACACCTGAAAACGTGAAGACAATCACCAAGCTCTACATGGATTACGTGGATGTAATCGAGCGGTGTCGAATCGTTACCATCAAGGATGTTGAAGATGGTGATTTCGACCTTAATGTTAAAAAATACATTGCAAAGCGCAAGCAGAAGACTATCCCTCCCGAAATCGTGCGTAAGAATTATTATGAAGCGCTGGACGCAGCGAGAAGAGCCGAAGACAAAATGCAGCGGCTACTAATCGAAGGAGGTTACGTCCATGAGTAAGATTTCACAGAGCGAACTGGAATCCTACCTCTGGGGATCAGCAGTCCTACTAAGAAACAACATCGACGCCGGAGCATACAAGCAGTACATTTTCCCTCTGCTGTTTTTCAAAAGGCTGAACGACGTGTACGAAGAGGAAACCGAAAAGGCCGTGAAGGAAAACGGCCCGGAGGCCGCTGAGTGGGAGGAAACGCACAGCTACACTATACCTGATGGTGCTCATTGGGATGATGTACGCAATGTACCTTCCAACGTCGGGAAGGCAATTCAAGCAGCATTCAGGGCCATTGAGAAGGCTAACAGTGAAAAGCTGACAGGGATCTTCGGCGACGGAACTTGGACCAACAAACACCGGTTGCCAGATCGCTTGCTGAAAGACCTCTTGGAGCACTTCAGCTCAAAGACTCTTTCTATCGAGAATTGTCCCGAGGATGAACTCGGTCGTGGCTATGAATACCTCATCAAGAAGTTTGCTGACGACAGTGGACATACCGCACAGGAGTTCTACACCAACAGGACCGTCGTCCATTTGATGACAGAGCTTCTGAAGCCGGAACCTGGAGAGTCCATCTATGATCCAACCTGTGGCAGCGCCGGTATGCTCATCTCTTCTATTTCCTATCTGAAGGAAAACGGAAAAGAATGGCGCAATGTGTCTCTTTACGGGCAAGAGGTTAACGCTCTGACCTGCGCTATCGGACGGATGAACTTGTTCTTGCACGGCGTGGAAGACTTCCAGATCGCCAACGGAGACACATTAGTTGCACCGGCGTTCACGGAACGCGGGAAGTTGCAGCAGTTTGACATTGTTGTGGCCAATCCGCCATACTCCATCAGTCAGTGGAACCGTGACGCGTTCTCTGCTGACAAGTACGGAAGGAACTTCCTTGGCGTGCCCCCGCAGGGTCGCGCAGACTACGCTTTCTTCCAGCACATACTGGTCAGCATGCGACAGAATACCGGTCGCTGTGCGATCCTCTTCCCACACGGCGTGCTCTTTCGCGATGAAGAGCGGGACATGCGGGAGAAACTGATTCGCTCCGACCTTCTGGAATGCGTGATCGGCCTTGGGCCTAACCTGTTCTACAACGCCTCGATGGAAGCGTGTATCGTTATCTGCCGAACCAAAAAGGCCGAAGATCGGAAGGGCCAGGTCCTGCTCATCAACGCAGTCAATGAAGTGACGCGCAAAAACGCCCAGAGCTATCTGGAAGACCGGCACATCAAAAGAATTGCCGAAGCCTATGAGAAGTTCCAGTCCGATGGGGAGATTGCCAAGAAGGTCTCCATTCGGGATATTGAGAAGAACAACTTCTCTCTGAACCTCACGCTCTATATTCCCGTAGATCTTGGCGTGAAGGACAGCGATGACCGCGACACGCAGTCGCGTTACGAGGAATGGGTCGAAGCATCCGCCACGGCAAGAGGCGAGTGCGATGTGCTGACTAGAATGTTGGAAGGTGGTGAGGATGATGGCTAAGGTTAAATTTGGGAATGTTGTCAAAGAGTATAAGGGCAAAATTGACCAGAAGAACAACCCCTATGAGTTCTACGTGGCTGGTGATCACATGGACACCGATGATCTGACGATACGCAGACGTGGGCGATTCGCCACTGATGACGTCGGCCCCGCCTTCATCCGCGAGTTCAAGAAGGGGCACGTGCTGTACGGTTCCCGAAGGACATACCTGCGCAAAATTGCAGTCGCCGACTTTGACGGTGTCACGGCAAACACAACCTTTGTTCTGGAAACCAAAGACGAGAGTATCCTGCGCCAGCGACTTCTGCCCTTTATCATGTACACAGAGAGCTTTACGGAGTGGTCCATCAAGAAGTCCAAGGGATCGACAAATCCCTATGTACTGTTTAAAGACCTCGCCGACTACGAGTTCGAGCTTCCGGATATCGGAAAGCAGGATGAGCTGGTTGAGCTTCTTTGGAGCATGATCGACACCAGGGACGCCTACAACAATCTGATCGTCAGCATCGATGAATTGGTGAAATCTCAATTTATCGAGCGGTTCGGAGATCCCATCACAAATCCTAAAGGCTGGCCTGTTATGCAGCTTCAGGATATTGTTAGCGACGACTGCTCCATAAGTTATGGGATTGTCAAGCCTGGCGATGATGTCCCAGACGGAGTCCCTGTATTCAGGCCAGTAGATATTGTTGGGAAAAAGCCAGAGATCACTGAACTCAAGCGGACGTCAAAGGCGATATCAGATCAGTATAAAAGAACACTATTAACAGGACGGGAACTGCTGCTTACTGTCCGGGCTAATATCGGAGATACTTGCATTATCGGGGATGAGTTCAAAGGCTGTAACGTTGGCAGAGGAATAGTGCCCATCAGAGTTAAAGAGGATCTGATGTCACTGGAGTTCCTAAAATGCCAAATGGAGTTTGATACGATGCACGATTACATTCAGTCTTTATCAAAGGGAATTACCCTAATTCAGCTAAACATGGAGGACCTAAGGAAGATCGCGTTTATCGTGCCCCCGGTGGACCTGCAAAAAGAGTATCTTTCTATTGTCCGCCAGAGCGATAAATCAAAATTTGAACTGCGCAAAGCACTGGCAGAATTGACAGCCATGTACAAGCGCATCATACAGGAAAACCTTGTTTGATTAATGGGTCATGAAGTTTCCTCCGGCTCGTGGGTACACCGGAAACGGAGGAACATGAAAAGGAGGAAACCTCATGATCAAAAACATAATCAGTGCCATGCAGTCGGAACTGGTAGCAATCCTGGATGCCGAACAGATGCCGCAGGTTATGACCATCCTTAGCAAACATCTCTCGGTATTGGATACGGAGGCCAATGCTAACAGCGAAAAGGCTGACATGCTCGCACAGTTTATATCAGCGAAACGGGTGGAGGGCTGCTCAGAGAAGTCCCTGCGATATTACGAGTCCACTATCAGAAACATGCTGGACGCCATTGGTAAGCCAGAACGCCAAATTTCCACTGAGGATCTGCGCTTCTATCTCGACTCCTATCAAAGACGAGGGACGGTCAGCAAGGTGACGCTCGATAATGTGCGGCGCATTCTCTCTTCCTTCTTCTCTTGGCTGGAGGACGAGGACTACATCGTAAAGAGCCCGGTTCGGAGGATTCACAAAGTGAAGACCGGTAAGACGGTCAAGGAGACCTATTCGGATGAATCGCTGGAGCTGATGCGCGACCACTGCGACAACGCACGCGATCTTGCCATGATCGATCTTTTGGCCTCCACCGGAATCCGTGTCGGGGAGCTAGTCAAGCTGAATCGCGGAGATGTGGACTTTGAGAACCGGGAGTGCGTGGTGTTCGGCAAGGGCGATAAGCAACGGAAAGTCTACTTCGACGCTCGGACCAAGATTCACCTCCAGCGCTACCTTAATGAGCGTACAGATGAGAATCCCGCTCTGTTCGTCTCCCTGCAAAAGCCCTTTGATCGACTGCAGATCAGCGGCGTGGAGATCCGGATTCGCAAGATTGGTCGGGAACTGAACTTTCACAAGGTCCACCCGCACAAATTCCGCAGAACATTAGCAACCATGGCGATAGATAAAGGAATGCCAATCGAGCAGGTGCAGCAGCTCCTTGGCCACCAAAGCATCGACACGACACTGCAGTACGCAATGGTTAACCAAAACAATGTGAAGGAGTCCCACAGGAGGTACATCGGTTAATCGCAAGTCTCAATTTATCGAGCGGTTCGGAGGTATAGACGAGCAGCATATTCGGCCACTGAGCGAGGTATGCACGCTCATAACAGACGGCACACACAACCCGCCAAAGTTTGTTAATGAGGGTATCCCTTTCCTCTTGGTATCGAATATTACAGGCGACGTGATAACCTACGACACTACAAAGTTCATAACCGAGGCAACCTACAATGAACTGATGAAACGAACGCCAATTGAAATTGGGGATGTGCTTTTGTCAACAGTCGGTTCGTATGGACACCCTGCATTGGTAGAGGATTCCACGAAGTTTAGTTTTCAAAGGCATATTGCTCTTTTGAAGCCAAATAAGACGTTGGTAGATAGCAGGTTTTTACACACTGCTATATTGGCTCCAGATGCTCAAAGGCAAATAGATGAACTAGTACAGGGCGTCGCTCAGAAAACACTGAACTTGTCAGCCATCAAAAAGATTCGTATTCCGGTTCCAAGCATGGATGCCCAAGCAGCTTTTATGCGCTTCGTCCGGCAGAGCGATAAATCAAAACTTTCGGTTCAAAATAAACTTTCGGCGTTCAGGCGCTTGACATATAGAATACTTCAATTTGAAGGAGGACTAAAGAATGTTCAATGAAGATAACACCACCGAGCAAATGATCATTTCGACGCTCAAGAAAAACGGCTGGGTGTATATCCCTGCTGATGATCTAGATCGCGACGACAGCGACGTGATGGTCGAGTCTATGGTCCGCAACGCCCTTATTCGCTTGAATCCGGAGATCGCCGCAGACGAGGCCAGGGCTGATGAGATCATCTATAAGCTGAGGACGCTCTTCCTCTCCACCAACTCGCAGAATCTCGTCACACAGAACGAGGCATTCAAGCAGATGGTGTTCGAGAAGAACTCATATCCCTTTGGTGAGGATGGTAAACAGGTCACAATCGACTTCTTCGGAACGGAGATCAACGGCAAACTGGATCAGAACCAGTACGTGGTCACCAACCAGTGGGTCTATCCGAAGAAGGAAGGCGGCAAGCGACTTGACATCGTCCTGCTTGTGAACGGTTTTCCGTTCGTCATCGGCGAACTGAAGACGCCCGTGCGTGCCGCTATCACTTGGCTTGATGGCGCTCAGGACATCAACAAGTACGAGCAGAGCATCCCGCAGATGTTCGTGACAAATGTGTTCAGCTTCGCCACGGAGGGCAAGTGCTATCGTTACGGCTCTGTATGCATGCCTGCCGCGAAGTACGGCCCTTGGCACACAACCGACGACAAGTCAGACGGTTCGTTGGCTGCAGTGCAGACCAGCGTGAGGGATATGATCACCAAATACAAGGTCATGGATTTGTTCCAGTTCTTCACCCTGTACGCTACCGACAGCAAGTTCCGCAAGTACAAGGTCATTGCCCGTTACCAGCAGTACGAGGGTGCGAATATGATCATCGACCGTGTCCGCGCCGGTTATCCCAAGCAGGGCCTAATCTGGCACTTCCAAGGTTCGGGCAAATCCTACCTCATGGAATTCGCGGCTGTGAAGCTGCGCATGCTGCCGGATCTAAAGAACCCAACCGTCATCATCGTAGATGACCGGCTTGATTTGGAGTCTCAGATTACTGCGCAGTTCCACTCCTCCGATGTGGGCAACCTCGAGTCCGCATCGACCCGCGACCAGCTGATGACCATGCTCCGGCAGGACATCCGCAAGATCATTATCACGACTATCTTCCGCTTTCAGGAAGTCACCGGAGAACTCAGCCCCCGCGACAACATCATCATCATGGTCGACGAGTGCCACCGGACACAGGAGGGCGACCTCGGCATCAAGATGAGAACCGCGCTGCCGAACGCTTTCTTCTTCGGACTGACGGGCACCCCGATCAACCGGCTGGACAAGAACACCTTCGCAACTTTCGGTGCTACCGAGGACCGTAGCGGGTATATGAGCAAGTACTCCTTCTCCGACTCCATCCGAGACCGCGCCACCCTGCCCCTGAACTTCGAGCCGGTCCCAGTCGACCTGCGGGTGGATCGAGACACCATGGACCGCGAGTTCGACGTTCTGACCGAGGGACTGTCTGATTCCGACAAGGCTGAGCTATCCAAGCGGGTGAACATGCAGGCGATCATGTACAACGACGCTCGCATTCACAAGGTCTGCGCACACATCGCAAAGCACTTTACCGAGAAGATCCGGCCCAACGGCTACAAGGCCCAGGTCGTCGTCTACGACCGACCCTGCTGTATCAAGTACAAGAAAGAGCTGGACAAGCTGCTGGGCGAGAAATGCTCAACCATCGTGATGGACACCAACGACGACAAGGCAGACGAGTACAAGGCGTACCGTCGCTCCAAGGAGGAAGAGGCGAAGGTCCTCGACCGCTTCCGCGACCCGAACGACCCCCTTGAGATCGTCATCGTCACGGCAAAGTTGCTCACCGGCTTTGACGCTCCGATCCTGCAGGTCATGTATCTGGACAAGCCCATGAAGGACCATACCCTGCTGCAGGCGATCTGCCGCACCAACCGCACCTACGATGAGGGCAAGACGAACGGCCTGATCGTGGACTATATCGGCATCTTCGACAATGTGGCCAAGGCGTTGGACTTCGACGAGGGCAGCATGAAGAAGGTCATCAGTAACATCGAAGAGGTTAAAAAGCAGATCCCGGCACTGCTTCGAAAGTGTCTCAGCTACTTCATGGGCGTCGACCGGACCGTAGACGGCTGGGAAGGCCTTATGGCCGCTCAAGAGTGCCTTCCCACCAATGCGGAGAAGGACAAGTTCGCAGCGGACTATCAGGTTCTAAACCGCGCCTGGAACGCGATCTCTCCCGATCCTATGCTGGCAGCGATCCAGCCGGACTACGTGTGGCTCACCAAGGTATACGAATCCGTCAAGCCGACCAACGGCGGCGGCGGGCTGATCTGGGCAGCCCTCGGCGCAAAGACGATGGAGATCGTCAACTCCAACATGGATGTCGGTGAGGTCCACGACGACGAGGAGATCCTCTCCCTCGACGCTGAGCTGATCGACGCTTTCATCGAGAAGCACAAGGGTGCCAAGAACGCTGCCAAGAAAGTCGAGATCGACCTTGTCGCGAGAATCCACAAGCATTCTGACGACCCAAAGTGGATGCGGCTCGGAGACAAGCTGGAGCGGCTGCGGGAGCAGCACGAACAGGGCCTTATCAACAGCATTGAGTTTCTCAAGATGCTGCTGGAACTGGCACGCGAGGCGGCACAGGCGGAGAAGGAGGTCGTGCCGGAAGAGGAGATCGACAAGGGCAAGGCCGCCCTGACGGAGCTCTTCAACGGCGTAAAGAACATCAACACCCCGATTATCGTGGAGAGGATCGTCACGGACATAGATGACATCGTGAAGATCGTCCGCTTCGACGGTTGGCAGAACACCACCGGCGGCAAGCAGGAGGTCAAGAAGGCCCTGCGAAGTGTCGTCTGGGTGAAATACAAGATCAAGGACAAGGAAGTCTTTGACAAGGCCTACAGCTATATCGAGCAGTACTATTGATGGAGGACGGTGGAGCAGAGTCAAACGCGCCACGTCCTCACCCTTCACAGAAAGACAGAGGTGGTTTATCGAATGGCAAAGTATCCTGACCTCAAGGCATACCTCCAGGCAAACTACACAGGTCTGATGAAACAAGCCATACAGGAATTCGTGGACGGCTCATATGATGGTAGCGGTTTCCACAGCATCAATGTGCTCTCGCTTTGCAGGCACGAGATAGAAAACCTTGAGGTCAAGGCGCTTACCTGCCACGACGACATCGGGCCGAGAGTGAAGATGGACGTGGGAGTTGCTGCGGACATCGTCGAATTCGGCCTCGGCACCAAGCGCTACGAGGTGGACAGGAAACGCCGATGGTTCACCGTCTATCTGCGCGGCAACCTTGTCAACGGCCTAACAGGCGTCGAGGTGCTCAGCACGAAGGAGTTCCATAATGGGAAATTCCAAAGGGAAAGCGCCCTGGACCAGTTTCTGGTCCCCTACATATACTCGGCTGCCCTCGAGGAAACCGCAGACGATTTCACCGAGTTCTACTGCGACAGCGCGAACTATGACGGGTACAGGTTGCCGATAGACCACATCTTTGAGGAGTTCGATATCAAATGCTACCTCGCCGACTTGCCCGACAACTGCTTTGGAAGGATGTATTTCCGAAACGACGCCGTGACAGTATACGATGCCAATCCGAGCACGGGCGAACTGGCCCCAACAGAAATCGAGATCGATCCAGGAACCATACTGATCAGCCGAAACAGGTATTTTCTCGGGGACGACGGGACGCAGTTGCTTACGATCGCGCATGAGATCATCCACTGGCACCTCCACAAGAAGTACTTCCAGCTGCTTGCCCTGCTGGACGATGAGATGAATATGATGACCTGCGAAGTTGAACCGAGCCGTTACGACGAGAGCATGACTATGTTTCAGAGGGCTCACTGGTACGCTGAATGGCAGGCAAACGCCCTAGCCATCCGCATTGCAATGCCACAGGAACTCCTGAAGCGTGCAATCTATGAGGTACGCGACTCCGCCCCACAGTTCCATTTTACTGGAGAACTCGTGGAGTACACGCTGCGGCAAGTCGCCCAGATGTTCGACGTGCCGATATTCGCTGCAAAGCAAAGGGCCCGCCAGATCGGCTTCACAGGTGCTGACGGAGCTTTCGTCTATGTGGACGGGAAATGGCATGACCCCTTCTGGTTCTCAGAATGCGTTATCGCTCCAAGTGAGACCTATGTCATCGATCAGAAGGGCTACGAGCAGCTCTATCGGAACAACTCGGAGTTCGCATCACTGATCGACTCCGGCAAGTTCGTCTATATCGGATACGTCACATGCATCAACGATCCAAAATACATTACGGTTGACCTCACCGGTGGAGGCGCGGAACTAAAGCTCACTGACTACGCAAGAGAGCATGTCGACGAGTGCTGCCTGGTCTACTCCTATCGGAGCACCTCGTACCTGAAGGACGAATACGAGTTCTACGGCGAATCATATCTCAGCAAAGAGGTCAAGGCCGACTATTATGTCGAGCACACCTACGACAAGGATTTCAACTACAAGTGCGTGCAGACGGCAGACCAGATCGCTGAAGCGGTCGCAGCATACAACGCCGCCCAGGACGCAGAGAAAAAGGTCCGTATGGAGATGGCCGCCAAAGGCTGCGACACTTTCGCCGACTCCCTCAAGTATCACATGACCCGGAAAAAGGTAAAGGTTGAGGAGCTGTCGGAACGATCCGGTCTCAGCGACACGACCATCAAGAACTACAGGTCCGGCACGATCCCGTATCCCCCAATTGAAAACGTGATGGCGGTCTGCATAGGTCTGAACCTCCACCGTCCCTACTGCATCGACCTATTGGGGACGGCGAACTACCAGATTAACAACGACGATCCCCGCAGCAGGGCATATCGTTTCCTGCTGGATTACACCGACGGGACACTTCAGCAGTGGAACATGATCCTCGACCAGTTCGGCCAGCCGCACATTCCATATCAAAGGAATCAGAAAATCGCGGAATAATTTTCGCACACGGAGCAATCTCAGGTTGCTCCAAATAACACAGGCCCAACGAGACCCTGCGTATCGAAAGGTACGCAGGGCCTTCTTTTTTGCCCATTCAGGGCAACGTGACGTTCCTGTACGGACAAGCCGATCCGGTGTATTTTCTCCTTGTAACCCTGAGATACCTGCTCAGGAGGCCGTCACGGCCAGACGTAAAGTGGCCCCCCACCTCCATGGTGTTATTCCAAGTGCACATAAAGGGATAGTTCGCCGCCAAGGCGGTGGGACAACTGAATACTGAGCCAGTACGCGAACAGCTGGACGCAACTTGAAGCGGAGACATTGTTCTCCCGCATCGGGTGGGATTTCTGCGTCCATTTTGCCGCTGGCACCCATACGGGCTCTCCGCTTCTCCACGCCTTCAGCGGTCGTGGGGCCAGAGGAGGGCCCGTATTATGAAAAAGAACGACAACCAGAGTAAACCCAACACCCTTTACGACAAGCCGACGCGCATGTGGTTTGAAGTTCCTGCTGACGTTTACGAATCCTACGTCCGGGAATGTAACACCTACAGGAAAAAGAAGCAGGATCATGGTCTCTGCAGCTGCCCCCGGAATAAATGGTGGCTGTGCGACATGGTCTGCATGGACTGCGAGTTCTGCAAGAACTGCGCCATTTCCTTGGATGCCCCGCAGGGTGACGATGAAGATACTACCCTCATGGACGCCATCCCGGACGGATGCACCCTTTTGGAAGACGATGCTGTCGACCGCGACCTGCTGGCCCGTCTGATCGCACGTCTCCGGGAACTCGACCCTGAAGCCGACGCCATCCTTGCCCTGTGGCAGGAGAACGACAATATCTCCGACCGGGCAATTGCCAAAGCGCTGGGCCGCCCCCAGCGGACCTTCGCGGATCAGATGAAGCGCTATCGAACTGAGCTACGGAAGATCCGTGGTTACTAATTGATTCAAAAATGTGGCTTCTGGCTGTTATCCAATGGCGGTCAGAAGCCATGTCTCTTGTCTATTTGCGTACTAATTGATACAATAGTGCTTGACAAACGATGTGATTTCGTGTATTATAGTGTTGGGGGTGAGGCTGACTTGAATCCACATTACAATCAGGACTACACGCGGGAAGAGATTGACGCTATCCTTGCAAAAATCAAATCCTGTGTCGAAAAAGGCCGCTTTGTGATTTCTCAGAATGAGAATCGGCAAGAAAACATAGACTTCATCAATGAGTACAACATTCGAAGCGATAAGCAACGATCCATCCTCATGCAAATCAAAACCGAGGATTTTTGCCATTCGCTACAAAATACGAAGATCGGCTTTGAGCACGAGGTCCTCTATGTCTTTGTTCCTCAAGTGCAGCTGTTTAATTCAGACGGTGAAGAAGAAACCGTGGATGTTTATACGAAATTCAATATCATTGACCTTCCGTCCGGCAGCCGTGCTGTAGTTATTTCGTTCCACAAAAGGAACAAGCCAATAGATTATCTGTTCCGTTGATTATCCAGAGGAAAGGAGGAGCCATTATGACCGAAAAAACCTTCTGCGAGGAATGCAGAAATGATGTAGAATATACCACTGCATCCGTTCCCATGACGGGTACAATAAAGGGCAAAGAGTATCACTATACCGGAACAGAAGCTCGTTGCGCGGATTGCGGAAGCCTCGTCTTTGTTCCAGAGATTTCCGATGATAACCTGCGGTCCCTTTACAATGTATTTCGAGAGGAGAACGGCATCGTATCGCTTGACGTGATTTGTGCCATCCCGGAGAAATATGACATTGGGAAGAGACCTCTTTCCCTGCTTCTCGGCTGGGGAGAACTGACCTTCTCACGGTATTGCGACGGAGATATTCCAACGAGGCAGTATTCTGATATCCTGCAGCGCATCTATAATGAGCCACAGTTTTATTCGGAACTGCTGGAAGCGAACAAGGCGAACCTGAAATCCCAGCGCACCTATGAGAAAACGCGACGGGCCGTCGATGCTTTGCTCTCTGTCGATGCTCCATCGAACAGCAAGATTAATACAGTGATCCAATATCTGTTGTATCAATGTGAGGACATTACTCCTCTGGCGCTCCAGAAAGCACTCTACTATATTCAGGGATTCCATTTCGCTTTCTACAGGACTTTCCTCTTTTCTGAAGACTGTCAGGCGTGGACGCACGGTCCTGTATACAGAGACATCTATTTCCGTTATCGCGATTATCGCTTTGACCCGATTGAAAAAACGACCACTTTTGATACTTTTGTTTTTTCGGCGAGTGAAAAAGCCATCTGTGATAGCGTAATCAATAACCTTTGCTGCTACAGTGGTAAAATTTTGGAGCGCTTTACCCACAATGAAACTCCTTGGCTCACGACCAGAGGCGACCTACCCGATTCCGCTCCCTCTGACAGGATTATTGAGAAATCAGTAATTGGCGCGTATTTTGATGCAGTGAAGGCAAAATACAACATGGTGAATCCGAGGGATATCAAAGACTACGCACAGGATATGTTCCAGCAACTCTGATACTGACAATTTGAATTGAATACTCGCACATCAAGAGCATCTACTCCGGTAGGTGCTCTTTTCAGCCTCCTGACTGTCCGCTTTCCGACAGTCAGGAGGCTTTTTTTCTTTCTTTGTATTTTCCTCCGCTCAAATCCGCCGCCCATCTCCAGTGGAAAGTGTAAGGCAACGACACCGGCCTTGCAGAAACGGAGGTGAGACGACATGGATCACAGTAACCGCAGAGACAGCAACATCGCGGCTGAAGAAATCATGGTGCTCAACGCGATCAGCCTTGTATCCGCCCGCATGGCGCGGAGGCTTGCTGCCCTTGCCAAACAAGGACAACCCGAGGAAGGAGGAAAACACTATGAGCAGGATGAGCGATATGGCTCAGACCATCGAAGAGCTTCGCAGTGCTGCTGCCGCTATTACTGACGCAGCTAACTGGCTGGCCCAGCAGTTTAGTGACGCAGGTAGCACGGACCCAGTCCCTGAGGCCCAGCCGGAGAAGAAGCCGGAGCTGACCTTGGAGCAGGTTCGGGCCGTGCTGGCGGACAAGTCTCGCGCTGGTCACACCGCCTCTGTCCGGGAGCTCCTGCAGAAGTATGGTGCCGCCAAGCTCTCGCAGGTCGACCCCAAGCACTATGAGGCCCTGATGAAGGATGCGGAGGTGATCGGCAATGCCACCTAATGGACACGCGCTCCTCTCCGCTTCGTCCTCGGACCGCTGGCTTCACTGTCCGCCATCGGCACGGCTCTGTGAGAGCTACGCCGATAAGGGCAGCGACTACGCCGCTGAGGGCACTGACGCCCATGCGCTCTGCGAGTATAAGCTCCGGAAGGCACTGGGCATGCAGGCCGAGGCCCCCACCGAGAACCTCACCTGGTTCAATCAGGAGATGGACGACTGCGCCACCGGCTATGCCGCCTACATCCTTGAACTGGTAGCGGCCGCCAAAGAAACCTGCGCGGACCCGGTCGTCTTGATCGAGCAGCGGGTGGATTTCTCTCGCTGGGTGGAACAGGGCTTCGGCACTTCCGACGCCATCCTGATCGCGGACGGCACGATGCATGTGATCGACTACAAGCATGGGCTCGGCGTCCTGGTCTCGGCAGAGGACAACCCTCAGATGAAGTGCTACGGTCTTGGCGCTCTGGAGCTGTTCGACGACATTTATGACATCGATACGGTGGCCATGACGATCTACCAGCCCCGGAGGCAGAACATCAGCACCTTCACCCTCTCCAAGGAGGAGCTCTACCGGTGGGCAGACGAGGTCCTGAAACCCACGGCCCAGCTGGCCTTTGCTGGTGACGGTAACTTCCTGTGCGGCGAATGGTGCGGCTTCTGCAAGGCCAAGAACGACTGCCGCGCAAGGGCCGAGGCCAATCTGGAGCTTGCCCGCTACGACTTCAAGCTGCCGCCACTCCTGACGGACGAGGACATTGAGGACATTCTCTCCCGCGTGGACGATCTGGTCGCATGGGCCTCGGACATCAAGGAGTATGCTCTGCAGCAGGCGGTCAGCGGCAAGGAATGGCACGGCTGGAAGCTGGTCGAAGGCCGGTCCAACCGCAGGTACACCAATGAGGCCGCCGTCACGCAGGCGGTCAAGGAGGCGGGCTTCGATCCTTTTGAGCACAAGCTGCTCGGCATCACCGCCATGCAGAAGATGCTCGGAAAGGCCCGCTTCGACGAACTACTCACGGCTTACATCGAGAAGCCGCAAGGCAAACCCACGCTCGTGCCGGAAAGCGACAAGCGTCCGGCCATGAACACGGCAAAGAATGATTTTATGGAGGATTTTGACAATGAATAAGAACGTTAAACCCAGCAACCCCATGAAGGTTATCACCGGTCCCGATACCCGTTGGAGCTACGCCAACGTCTGGGAGCCCAAGTCCATCAACGGTGGCACGCCCAAGTACAGCGTGAGCCTGATCATCCCCAAAACCGACACCAAGACTCTGACCAAGATTAAGGCTGCCATCGAAGCCGCCTATAAGGAGGGCGAGGCCAAGCTGAAGGGCAACGGCAAGTTCGTACCCCCGCTGACCGCCATCAAGACTCCGCTCCGCGACGGCGACACCGAGCGTCCAGATGATCCGGCCTACGCGGGCTGCTACTTCGTCAACGCCAACGCCACCTCTGCTCCCGGCATCGTGGACGTGGACCGCAACCCGATCCTGACCCGCTCCGAGGTCTACTCCGGCGTGTACGGTCGTGCCAGCATCACCTTCTACGCCTTCAACAGCTCCGGCAATCGCGGCATCGCCTGCGGGCTGAACAACCTGCAGAAGGTCCGTGACGGTGAGCCCCTCGGCGGCAAGGCCAGCGCTGAGTCCGACTTCGCCACCGACGAAGACGACGATTTCTTGGATTAATGGAGGTAAAAGACAATGAATGAAATCTTGATTTCCACCGTGCTGTGCAACATCCTCATCGGCTGCTTCTGCGTCGTCGTCCTGTCTTGGGCGGTGGTCGCCATCCAGACCGTGATCAACGACTTCCGGCGTGAGAAGCGCGAGGAAAAGAAGTCCGCGCAGGATGACGAGTACCATCAGGCGCGCATGAAGGCCCTGAAGTGAGTAACCGGGCTGGTGGTGCCAAGCTGCCGCCAGCCCATTTCTGACAAACGAGGTGACGATTATGGAACAACTGGTAAACACCGCAAATGAGCTGATTGCTGTCATCGCGAACTATGCTGCCTTCTTCATCATTTACGGAGCGATCTTCTACTTCATCGGCGCTGTGATCTATCAGGTCCTCCACGCCGTGGTTAAGAGATTCCTCCCCACGTGGAAACGCTGGTATCAGGCCATCCGCAGCAGGAAGCAGTGATCCAACCGGGCGACAGGGTGTTTTCTCTGTCGCCCTTTTCAGGAAGGACGGAATATCTATGAAAACCCTATCAATCGATATCGAGACCTACAGCGACGTCCCGCTCCAGAAAAGTGGTGTGTACCGTTACTGCGAGTCTCCCAATTTTGAAATCCTGCTCTTCGGGTACAGTGCGGACTCAGGCCCGGTGCAGGTGGTGGATCTGGCCTGCGGCGAGAAGATCCCCGCCGATGTGCTGAACGCTCTCACCGACGATACTGTTACCAAGTGGGCCTTTAACGCCAGCTTTGAACGGGTCTGCCTGTCCCGCTATCTTCGGGATCTGGGGATCAGCCTTGATCCCTTCCATGACAAGCATCCTCTCTCGCAGGAGATGGCCCCCTTCCTGAACCCGGAAAGCTGGCGCTGCTCGATGGTCTGGGCGGCTACGATGGGCCTGCCGCTCTCCTTGGAAGGCGTCGGTGCCGTGCTGGGGCTTGAAAAACAGAAGCTGACCGAGGGCAAGGAGCTGATCAAATTCTTCTGCCAGCCCTGTGCGCCTACGAAGGCCAACGGACAGCGTACCCGGAACCGCCCCTTCCACGCGCCGGACAAATGGGACGCCTTCAAGCGCTACAACATGCGCGACGTGGAGACTGAGATGGGCATCCAGCAGAGGCTGGCTAAATTCCCGGTCCCGGATCAGGTCTGGGAGGAATACCACATCGATCAGGAAATCAACGACCGTGGCGTCCGGCTGGACATGGAGCTGGTCCATGCCGCCATCGACATGGATACCCGCTCCCGGCAGGAGCTGACCACCGCCATGAAGCGGATGACCTCTTTGGAGAACCCCAACAGTGTGCAGCAGATGAAGAAGTGGCTTTCGGACAACGGCATGGAGACCGAGTCACTCGACAAGAAGGCCGTGGCGGAGCTTTTGAAGGATTCCCCGGCGGAGCTGCGGGAGGTGCTGTCCCTGCGGCAGCAGCTTGCCAAGTCCTCCGTCCGGAAATACCAGGCGATGGAGAATACTGTCTGCTCCGACAGCCGTGCCCGTGGGATGTTTCAGTTCTTCGGCGCTGTGCGGACAGGCCGGTTTTCCGGGAGGAACATCCAACTGCAAAACTTGCCTCAGAATCATCTTCCGGATCTCGCCGAAGCCCGTGCCCTTGTCCGCGCCGGTGACTTCGACGCCGTGAAGCTCCTGTATGAGGATGTGCCGGACACACTTTCCCAGCTGATCCGCACCGCATTCATCCCCAGAGATGGCGCTCAGTTTCTCGTGGCCGACTTCTCCGCCATCGAGGCCCGTGTCATCGCCTGGTACGCCGGGGAGACGTGGCGGCAGAAGGTTTTCGAGCAAGGCGGCGACATCTACTGCGCCAGCGCCAGCCAGATGTTCAAGGTTCCCGTGGAAAAGCACGGGATCAATGGCCACCTGCGGCAAAAGGGAAAGATCGCAGAACTGGCCCTCGGCTACGGCGGCTCTGTCGGCGCTCTGAAGGCGATGGGTGCCATCGAAATGGGCCTGACAGAGGATGAGCTCCCACCGCTGGTGGACGCTTGGCGACAGTCGAACCCTCGGATCGTGGAATTCTGGTGGGCCGTGGACCGGGCGGTCATGGAGGCCGTTCGGTATAAGCATACCACCACGGATTACGGACTGACCTTCTCCTGCCGGAGTGGGATGCTTTTTATCACGCTGCCCTCCGGGAGGAACCTTGCCTATGTGAAGCCGAAGATCGGCACAAACAAGTTCGGCGGCGAGTGTATCACCTACGAAGGCGTCGGCGCGACGAAAAAATGGGAGCGGCTGGATTCCTACGGCCCCAAGTTCGTAGAGAACATCGTGCAGGCCACCGCCCGCGACATTCTCTGCTACGCCATGCGCACGCTTCGGTGCTGCTCCATCGTGATGCACATCCACGACGAACTGGTCATTGAGGCTGACCCGTGCATCTCGTTAGATGCTGTGTGTGATCAGATGAGCCGGACCCCGCCGTGGGCAAAGGGTCTGCTGCTCCGGGCAGATGGCTATGCCACACCTTTTTACAAAAAGGATTGATTTCAGCCCGCTCAAATCGGGCGTTCATCTCCAGTGGAAATTAGAGGTGGACGCCCTTTTCCTATGTCCGCCCGGAAAGGAGGAATCGCGTCATGACGATCAGCAAGTACAACAGCGAAGGCTATCCGGACCCAACCGCCCACGATGCCCTGACGGCTATTGAGCAGGAGCACCGCGCCCTTCGCGCCTTCCGGCCCATCGTGTACATCTGCTCTCCCTATGCCGGAGATGTTGCAGCCAACACCAAGGCCGCGAGACGCTACAGCCGCTTTGCTGTTGAAACCGGGTATATCCCCATCGCGCCGCATCTGTTGTTCCCGCAGTTTCTGAACGATGCCGACCCCGCCGAGCGTGAGCTTGGGCTGTTCTTCGGGAACGCCCTCATGAGCAAGTGCTCGGAGGTCTGGGTATTCGGCAGTCGCATCTCTGCGGGCATGCAGGCAGAGATCAACCGCGCCAAGTGGAAGAGCTACCGCTTGCGCTACTTCACCGAAGACTGTCAGGAGGTTTGAGACTATGTATGAAATCAAGGAGAAACGCCGTATGCTGCCGGATGGCACAGAGATCACAACCTATACCCGCGACGTGGTGAGCGCCAACATTCTCGAAGTGGAGGCTGGAACCACCGGCTTCATGGGCGGCGACACCGGCCACGGCGGGCGTACCTATTTCCGCATTCAGGATGAGGGCAGCACAGACATGAAGATAAACACCTATGTCGACAGGTACGGCTGCAGAGGCTTCGAGGTCTTCCTCGGCGGCGACTGCGAACTTGAGACCACGATTCGCGCCCTCAAGTTCATCACCAAGGTGCTGGAGGAGGAATCTCAGGAGGTGTACGACTGATGTTCACGATCTATAGCGCCGACGTTACCGGCAATCCCGGCAACTGTTCTTACCCGCACAAGCATGTCATTCTGGATGAGGCCAGCCTGAAGGAAGGCATCCGCCACGACTATGTGTGCGCGGAGTACCGGAACAGCTACCGCAACGGCGACAACTTCATCGGCAGCGACTGCCTGCCGGTGGACTGTGACAACGACCACACCGAGGACCCTGCTGGTTGGAAGATGCCAGAAGACGTCATGGAGGCTTTTCCCGGCGTGACCTTTGCCATTCATTACAGCCGCTTCCATATGCGGGAGAAAAACGGGAAACCGGCACGGCCCAAGTTCCATGTTCTGTTTCCCATCGACTACATCACTGACGCTGCCCTGTACAGTGACATGAAGAAGCTGGTCAATTCCATCTTCCCGTACTTTGACACCAAGGCGCTAGACGCCGCCCGCTTCTTCTTCGGGACCAGCGCTGCGGATGTCGCCATCTATCCGGGCCGCATGAACCTGACGGAGTTTCTGGAGGAGGATGCCTTCGATGACGATCTGCCGGATGGTCAGTACGACGGGAATACTGTCATTCCCGAAGGCAGCCGCAACGCCACCATGTCCCGCTTCGCTGGTCGCGTCATTAAGAAGTATGGCGATACCGACGAGGCGTATCAGGCGTTCATGGACGAGGCAGCAAAGTGCGTCCCGCCTCTGGAGGTATCGGAGCTTTCCACCATCTGGCACAGCGCCCAGCGCTTCTTCGCCCGCATCCGGCAGCAGGACGGCTATGTGCCCCCGGAGGTCTACAACGATCCGGCCAGCTATAAGCCGGAGGACTATTCTGACGTCGGGCAGGCTGAGGTGCTGTCCAAATATTTTTCCAAGGAGCTGCGCTACTCCCCGGCGACCCATTTCATCCGCTACAGCGATCATTACTGGCAGGAGTCGGAGCCTGGTGCGCAGGCGGTTGCCCACGAGCTGACCCGCCGCCAGATGAAGGAAGCCGGTCGGGACCTGCTCTCCGCGCTGGATAAGATGAAGAACAGCGGTGCCCAGACCATTCTTGACGGCACCACCAAGAGCAAGGCTGAGCAGTTGATGAGTGACGAGCAGCTGCAGGCCTATCAGGAATTCCTCGCCGCGCAGGCCTACCGCGCTTTCGTCATCAAGCGCCGGGACTCCAAAAACATCACCTCCACGTTGAAGGAATCCCACCCCATGCTGGAGATCTCACCGAGGGATCTGGACGCCGATTGCTTTGCGCTTAACACCCCGGAAGCCACCTATGACCTGCGTCTGGGCATGGCCGGTGCACGGGAACACTCCCCCGAGGACTTCATTACGAAGATCACCTCCGTTACCCCCGGCTCGAAGGGCCAACAGATCTGGCAGGACTGTCTCGATCTCATCTTCCAGCGCAATCAGGAGCTGATCGACTACGTCCAGATGATCTGTGGTCTGGCCGCTATCGGCAAGGTCTATGTGGAGGCACTCATCATTGCTTATGGCGATGGTCGCAACGGCAAGTCCACCTTCTGGAACGCGATCTCCCGCGTGCTGGGGCTGTACAGCGGCAACATCAGCGCCGACACCCTAACCGTGGGCTGCCGCCGGAACATCAAGCCAGAGATGGCTGAGGTCAAAGGCAAGCGGCTCCTGATCGCCGCCGAAATGCAGGAAGGCGCAAGGCTCAATGACTCCACCGTCAAGCAGCTCTGCTCCACGGACGACGTGTTCGCGGAAAAGAAGTACAAGGACCCGTTTTCCTTCAAGCCCTGCCACACGCTGGTGCTTTATACCAATCACCTGCCGAGGGTCAGCGCCTCCGATGACGGCATCTGGCGCAGGCTGATCGTCATCCCGTTCAACGCCAAGATCACTGGCAAAAGCGACATCAAGAATTATGGCGAGTACCTGTATGACAACGCGGGTGAGAGCATTCTGGCGTGGGTGATCGAGGGTGCCAAGAAGGTCATCGAGCTGGAATACCAGATTCCCGTGCCGACGTGCGTGCAGGACGCGATCAGCGAATACCGCAGCCAGAACGACTGGTTCGGCCACTTCATCGAGGACAAGTGTGACACCGGCGATGACTATAAGGAAAGCTCCTCATCCCTCTACCAGGCGTATCGGAACTATTGTATCGATACCAACGAGTACGTGCGCAGTACGGCGGACTTCTACTTCGCCTTGGAGAGCGCTGGCTTTGAGCGCGTGGTGCTCAACCGGAAGCGGTATTTCAAGGGCCTGCGTATCCGCACAGAGGACGATGCCGGAGATGATTTCCTGAAGTGAGGCCAAGGGATGACAAGGTGTATCAAGGTCTTATACAAAAATTCTCTAAGGCCTATAAAAACAGCCCTAAGAAAAAGTTCTGAAATGGCAATGATACACCTTGCACGTCCCGGATTCAAGCCCTGATGGGAGGCAAGTATGAGAGAAAAACAGATCGAAAACAAGTTAGCGACAGAGGCAAAAAAGCTCGGCGGGATTGCGGTGAAGTTCGTGTCTCCGAGCTTCGACGGAATGCCCGACCGCCTCGTTTTAATACCTGATGGCCATATCGCCTTCGTGGAACTGAAGGCCCCAGGTAAAAAGCCGCGCCCGCTCCAGCTCTCACGCTACCGGCTCCTGCGGTCACTGGGCTTCCGGGTATACGTCATCGACAGCGTGGAGCAGATCGGAGGGATGCTGGATGAAATTCGCACCTCATGATTATCAGGCCTACGCCATTGACTACATTGAAACCCATCCCGTGGCTGCTGTCCTGCTCGATATGGGTCTGGGCAAGACGGTGATCTCCCTGACTGCCATCGCGGACCTGCTGTTTGACAGCTTCGTGGCTCACCGCGTACTGGTGATCGCGCCGCTGCGTGTGGCCCGCGACACGTGGCCCGCTGAGATCGGCAAGTGGTCCCATCTTCAGCACCTGACCTATACCGTGGCTGTTGGCACCGCCAGGGAACGCCGTGCCGCCCTGATGAGAAGCGCAGACATCACGATCATCAACCGGGAGAACCTGAGCTGGCTGATCGAGGATAGCGGCTTTCCCTTCGACTACGACACCGTGATTGTGGACGAGCTCTCCTCCTTCAAGAATCACCAGTCCAAGCGATTCAAGGCTCTACTTCGTGTCCGACCCACGATCAAGCGGATCATCGGCCTGACCGGCACGCCTAGCTCCAACGGCCTCATGGACCTGTGGGCGGAGTTCCGGTTGCTGGATATGGGCCAGCGCCTTGGACGCTTCATCACCCAGTACCGCAACACCTATTTCATGCCCGACAAGCGCAACGGCGAGATCATCTACGCCTACAAACCACTGCCCTTTGCGGAGGATGCGATCTACCGGAAGATCTCGGACATCACGATCTCTATGAGGTCTACCGACCACCTGAAAATGCCGGAGCTGGTTTCCACCCAGTACGAGGTGCAGCTCTCTGACGCAGAGGCCGAGCGGTATGCCGACCTGAAGCAGGAGCTCATCCTGCAGCTGCCGGATGGCGAGGTCACCGCCGCAAATGCCGCTGCCCTCACTGGTAAGCTGGCGCAGCTGGCCAACGGCGCGATCTATGCCGACACCGGCGAGGTGGTCGAGTTCCATGAGCGGAAGCTGGATGCACTGGAGGACATCATCGAATCGGCAAACGGCAAGCCTGTGCTGGTGGCCTACTGGTTCCGACACGACTTACAGCGGATCAGGAGCCGCTTTGATGTCCGAGAGCTGAAGTCCAGCAAGGACATCACCGACTGGAACAGCGGCAAGATCCCTGTGGCGGTGATTCATCCCGCCTCAGCCGGTCACGGCCTCAACCTACAGGCTGGTGGCTCCACCCTCGTGTGGTTTGGCCTGACCTGGTCCTTGGAGCTCTACCAGCAGACCAATGCCCGCCTGTGGAGACAGGGCCAGAGCGCCGGTACCGTGGTGATCCAGCACATCGTCACCAAGGGCACCATCGACGAGCGCATCCTGAAGGCCCTGCAGGCGAAAGACAAAACGCAGGCCGCCCTGATTGAGGCGGTCAAAGCGGACCTGAAAATCTGATGACAACCTTCGGCAAAATTAGACAATCCGTGCCAATCCGAGAGGAACACTTATCGGAGGTACAAGGATGGACCCTTATCAGGAGCTTGCAAACGCCATCGTCCTGCAGGCAGTGAAGGATTACCGCATGACGGACGATGAGCAGGAACTGAAAGAAATTGAACGCTTCTTCCGTTCCAACTGGTTTGGAGTGCTGACCAAAGTGGACCCAAACCTCCTGATCACCAACCTGCGGAAGGAGAAAAAGACGTATGACTACTAAGGCATATCTGGGTCAGGCGCGGTTTCTGGACATGCGGATCAAATCAAAAATACAGCAGATCGATTCCCTGCGGGAGCTGGCCACCAGCTGCACGGCGGTCCTGTCGGACATGCCGAGGAACCCCAACCACGGCGCGTCCAAGGTGGAAAGCTGCGTGATGAAGATCATCGAGGTTCAGGAAGGCCTGCAGGATGACATCAACGCGCTGGTGGAGTTGAAGAAAGAGATCATGGCCACCATCCATGCCGTGGAGGACGTGGAGCTTCAGACCCTGCTGGAGAAACGATACCTCTGCTTCCTCTCTTGGGAGCGGATTGCCGTGGAGATGCACTACAGCATCCAGCATATCTACCGGATGCATGAGACGGCACTGGATGCCGTGACGGAAATTCTCGATGGCCGCTCAGCATGAGAGGAAATGAGAGGGATTGAGAGTCGCCTCTTATGATAGGATTAAGATGCGAAAAATGAAGGTCGGGACCGGTAAACCGGCTCTGACCTTTTCTATTAGAGAGGCGGTGACAGTGATGCCAAGGTTCCCTGACCATCCCTGCAGGCATCCTGGCTGCCCCAATCTGGTGCCCAAGGGAAAGAAATATTGTGACGAGCATGCTTCCCTCCACCCGGAGGAGGTGCGCTCCGCTGCTGCCCGTGGCTACGGCTCCCGGTGGCGCAGACTCTCAAAGGCTTTCCTTCGTGCCCACCCGCTGTGCGCCCAGTGCCAGCGCGAAGGCAAGTACGTCAAGGCAACGGTCGTGGACCACATCCGTCCGCACCGTGGTGATCCGGAGCTTTTCTGGAACCCGGAGAACTGGCAGCCACTGTGCAAGCATCATCACGACGTCAAGACCCGCAACGAAGATCAGTACCCGGTGTACCACTACTGATTCCGATGGGAAGGGGCGATCAGAATCTCTGTGAGGCGGCTTCTAAAAGACCGCCGCCCCCTCTTTTACGCAAAAAAACAGGTTCAAACGGGGTATTAACCCCAAGGCCATCGAAAGGACGGTGAAAGCATGGCAAAAGACGGTACAAATCGAGGCGGCAGGCGCGTCCGTGCGGGCGATAAGCCGGATGCTCTTGCCGATAAAATCGCTCGTGGCAAAGCCGCGCAGGTTATGGAGCTTCCGATCTCCGACCTTGATGGCGCGGATGACCTCGGCCCAGTATCAGACCTGACCGGTGCGGACATGCCGCACCCCAGCGACTACCTGTCCGCCAAGCAGCGTGACGGTGAGGCCCTCGGTGCGGATATTATTTTCAACGAGACGATCCGATGGCTGAAGGAACGTGGCTGCGACCGGCTGGTAAATCCCCGGCTGGTGGAGAGCTACTCCGAGGCCTTCGCCCGGTATATACAGTGCTCGGAGGCGGTCAGCAATTACGGCCTCCTCGGCAAGCACCCCACCACGAAGGCCCCCATCGCCAGCCCCTTCGTACAGATGATGCTCAGTTTTCAGAAGCAGGCAAACCTGCTCTGGTACGAGATATTCGACATCGTGAAGCAGAACTGCACCACGGCCTACGAGGGCTCCCCGCAGGATGACGCGATGGAAAAACTGCTGAGAGCAAGGAGCAAGAACAGATGATAGAAAAAGTGAATCCGAGCCACCCGGACAAGGTGGCAGACCGAATTGCGGGTGCCATCGTGGACCTCGCATATAAAACAGAGCATGATCCCAAAATCGCTGTGGAGGTCCTGATCGGCCACGGCAAATGTCATGTGATCATCGAAACCACCGCTGTGCTCGACGAAGGCGCGATCACCGCTGCCATCCACCGCATTGCTGGCAACGTAGATCCGGACATCATGATTGTTCTGCAGGATGCGCACCTTTCAGAGAACCAGGCGGAGGGCCTGCGCTGTGGAGACAACGGCATCTTCAAAGGTGTGCCGCTGACGCCAGAGCAGAAAGAGCTCTCGACCATTGCCCGCCGGATATATGAGAAATACACATCTGACGGGAAATACATCCTGGACGGCGTCCGCCTGATTCTCTGCCAGAGCAACGCTCCCACACAGGAGCTGGCCGAAACCTATCCCGGCGTGGAGATCAATCCGCTCGGCGATTGGACCGGCGGCACGGATGTGGACACCGGCGCGACCAACCGAAAGCTCGGCAGCGATATGGCTGACTCCGTGACCGGCGGTGGCTTGCATGGCAAAGACCTGTCCAAGGCCGATGTATCCGTCAACATTCACGCCTTCCTGAAGGCTCAGCGCACCGGCGCTCCCGTGGAGCTCTGCTGTGCCATCGGCGACGATACCGTGGACGGGCTTCCGTTCCATGAGATCGTGGAGGAAGCGCGGGACTACATCCGCTCCGTCGGTGGCTTCGAGAAGTTCGCCGAATGGGGCCTGTATTGAGGTGACCACTATGGCAAAGACGACAACCGAGATGAAGCTGGTCCCCATCGACAAGCTCATCCCTTATGTGAATAACGCACGAACCCACTCGCCGGAGCAGATCAACAAGCTCCGGTCTTCTTTACGGGAATTTGGCTTCGTCAACCCCGTGATCATCGACCAGAACTACAACGTGGTCGCCGGTCACGGTCGCCTGATGGCTGCGCGGGAGGAAGGCTTCACCGAGGTGCCCTGCGTGCTGGTGGACTACCTGACCGAGGCGCAGCGCAAAGCCTACATTCTTGCGGACAACCGCTATGCCGAGGATGCGGGCTGGGACGAGGAAATGCTGCGCGTCGAGATCGAAGCCCTGCAGGAGCAGGCGTTTGACCTGTCTTTGACCGGTTTTGACGCTGACGAGCTGGCCGACCTGTTCGCGGACGATACCGAAGAGACTAAGGATGATGACTTCGACCTCTCTGCCGCGCTGGAGAAGGCTTCCTTCGTGGAACCCGGCGACATCTGGACCGTGGGCAAACACCGCCTGCTCTGCGGCGATGCCACCAAAGCCCAGGACGTCCAGAAGCTGATGGACGGCAAACGCGCCAATCTGATTGTAACGGACCCTCCCTACGGCGTCTCCTTCAAGAGCGCCAGCGGCCTGACGATCCAGAACGACTCCATCAAGGATGAGGAATTTTATGGCTTCCTGCTGGCAGCCTTTCAGGGCATGGCGGACGTGCTGGAAAAAGGCGGTGCCGCCTACATCTTCCACGCCGACACCGAGGGTCTTAACTTCCGCAGGGCCTTCATTGATGCCGGTTTCCATCTGGCCGGTGTCTGTATCTGGGTGAAGAACTCGCTGGTGCTGGGCCGTTCAGATTACCAGTGGCAGCATGAGCCAGTCCTCTACGGTTTCCTGCAAAACGGAAAGCACCCGTGGTATTCCGACCGAAAGCAAACCACGATCTGGAACTATGACAAGCCCAAGCGCAACGAGAACCACCCGACCAGCAAGCCTCTGGATCTGCTGGCCTACCCGATCACCAACTCCTCGCAGGAGAACAGTATCGTGATCGACACCTTTGGCGGTTCCGGTTCCACCATGATGGCCTGTGAGCAGACCGGGCGCGTCTGCTACATGATGGAGCTCGATCCCAAGTACGCCTCCGTCATCCTCCGGCGCTATGTCGAGGACTTCGGCGGTGCCGATCAGGTGTATGTGGAGCGGGATGGCAGGAAGCTCATGTATGCCGATCTGGTCAAGGAGGTGGAGCACGGTGGATAAGCCCAAGCTGTATGTGTGCTCATTTTCCGGTGGAAAAGATTCGACCGCCATGCTGCTCCGCCTGCTGGAGGAAGGCATGCCGGTCGATATCATTTTGTTCTGTGATACAGGTTTGGAATTTCCACAGCTCTACCGGCATGTGGACAAGGTTGAGCACGATATTGGTCGGGAGATTACTCGCGTGAAGGCCCCTCATGACTTTGAATACTACTTTGCAGAGGTCAAGGTCAAGCGCAAGGAAAACACGGCCTACGCCAGAAAATATGGGCTGGAACGTGATGGGTACGGCTGGGCTGGTCCGAAAATGCGGTGGTGTACAGAAGAACTGAAGACCCTGCCAAGAGAAAGATTTCTCCGCTCCCTCCGTGAGCAATATGATGTCATAGAGTATGTAGGCCTTGCTGCTGATGAAGGATACAGAATGGAACGGAAATGTAATCAACGCAAGAGTTGTCAACACCCACTCATCGATTGGGGAATGACGGAAGCCGACTGCCTTCGATACTGCAGGGAACGCGGATATAATTGGGAGGGTCTATATGACAAGATGGATCGGGTATCCTGCTGGTGTTGCCCACTCCAGTCATTGAAAGAGCTGCGGGTCCTCTACCGGGAGTTCCCGGAGCAATGGGAGCAGTTGAAACGCTGGGATTCCATGACGTGGCGGTCCTTCCGGGCAGATTACTCCGTTGCACAGCTTGAGAAACGCTTTGATTTTGAAGAGGAATGGCAAAATGCCGGGAAGCCTCTCAGAACCAAGGCGTTTTTTACTGCCCTGAAGGAACATCTGAATGCTAATTCTGGCAGCGACGAGCAGGTTGAACTATGCAAAAAGGGAGCGAACTGACTATCAATCGTCCGTTTCGCTCCCGCCAGTTTTGATTTTTCCGTGTATTTCTTCGAACTCGTCCACCCGGCGCTTAATAAGCTGCTCGATTTCTTTATTTTTTGTCCGTCCTTCGTATTCGGCGATAAAACCGAGTTTATCCAACAATAGTTGAGGGATTCTGAGGGTATATCGCGGCAAATTGTCCTTCATAGCATCGGTACTCCCTTGACGCAAGATTGACTAAATTATATCGTCAGACTATAATCTTGCGTAGAAATGGCGAAACAATGACGCAATAGCGACGCAATCTTTTTGGAGGAGCGATTGGCATGAAGGTAGCGGTAGTGGGTTCCAGAAATCTGCGTGTAGATGACCTTGGAAAATATCTGCCGGATGGCGTAACGGAAATCGTCAGTGGCGGAGCAAGAGGCGTGGATACCAGCGCAAGAGAGTATGCCCTTGCCCACGACATTAAGCTGACAGAATTTTTGCCGGAATACGATAAATACGGACGTAGCGCCCCGCTTCGTCGCAATATAACCATCATTGAATACGCTGATCTCGTCCTCGCGTTTTGGGACGGAAGCTCGCGTGGGACAAAGCACGTTATAGACAACTGCAAGCGGCTCGGCATACCCGTCAAGGTGTTTGTTCCACAACAGGAGTGATTTGGGACGTTTGTTGGAGAAACTCAAGGCAATCCTGTAATATGCACAATGCCTTTGGTCGGCGCTTGTGTAAAAGGTAGAATGTCAGAACAGGCCTGAAATATGCGGTCTTTTCGAGAGAAATGACTTGCTATTTCAGGCCTTTAGAGTGATTAATACACTACCCGAAGGGAACTGGCCTACGGGAACACAAACGCCAAAACGGAGGTACATTACCATGACGAACATCAAACTCGCAACCGAAAACAGAAAGGCTGTCGCCCAGCGACTGGCCGAGATCATTGGCGGGACTTCCCGTTACACCAAGATGCCCAGATGCGCCTACGAGGTCGGACCCTACTTCATCGAGAAGGACGGCACGGTCACGGTCCCTGAAGATGCTGACCTGCAGCCATTCCTGACGCTGGCTGAGGAAGGCCTGCTGGAGCCCTTCGAAATCGAGGCCGAGGTGCCGTCACAGGAGGCCGACACGGCGGGCACGGAGGCGCAGGACGCCGTATCCGTGCCCACCACCGAGAACACGGAGGCGGCTGAGGAAGAAACCGGCGGTGCCGAGGATGGCCTGACGATCAGCATGCCGATGGACGGCTTCAACACGGACAGCCTCGACCGCCTGCAGAAGCTGGTGGACAGCAAGGCAAGTCTGATCACGAAGGCGGTGGATGCAGCTCGTCTGACGATCCGCACGACGGACAGCAAGGTCGAGTTCCCTTGGTGGGACCGCATGCCGGAATCGGAAGAGACGCAGGCCTACATGAGCCTGATTGCAGCGCTCAGCCAGATGGCCAAGGAGGCCACGCGGGTCACCGCCACTGAGACCGAGGTAGAAAGCGAAAAGTACGCCTTCCGCTGCTTCCTCCTGCGGCTGGGCTTTATCGGCGCGAAATACAAGGCTGAGCGGAAAATCCTGCTGAAGAACCTCTCTGGCAGCGCAGCCTTCCCCAATCAGGAAAAGGCCGATGCCTTCAGCGCGGCGCAGAAGGAAAAGCGCGAAGCCGCCAAGGCGGCGGCCACCATTGAGGGACCTGCCAGCACCGCAGACGATGGCGAGGGCTGCGGGGAGGTTACGGCATGAACTTCCCATCGAGAGAAACGGTCGAACGGCTCCGCAGGGAATACCCTGCGGGGACCCGTGTGGAGCTTGTCCTCATGGACGACTGCCAAGCCCCGCCTGTCGGAACACACGGAACCGTCCTTGGCGTGGACGATACGGGCAGCCTTCTGATGAAGTGGGACAACGGGAGCGGGCTGAATGTGGTCTGCGGCGAGGACATCGTGAAAAAGCTGGATTCTGTCACCACCATCTATTCCAAGCTGGCTTCCAGCGAAAAAATCTGCTAGGACGGCGTGTCGTAACCGCCATAACATACACAAGACCGGCCCCGAAAGATTGTGTAGTATATACTCAGAATTGACTTGCTATATCCTCCATTTAGAGCGAATATGTCACTACCGAAAGGGAAAACACACCAAAACGAAAACGGAGGATACCACCATGACGGAGAAAACAGCACGCCAGATTGAGAACCTTAAGCACCAGACCATCGGGGTTGAGATCGAGATGAACAGCATCACGAGGGAAAAGGCAGCGCAGATTGCCGCCGACTTCTTCGGAACGGGCAGAAGCCAGAACACGGCGAGCCGCAACGGATACAGCACCTGGTCGGCTTGGGACGGCGACGGGCGCGAGTGGAAATTCCAGAAGGACGTTTCCATTGCGGGACCGGACAGCGAAAAGTGCGAACTGGTGACGCCCATCCTCCACTACGAGGACATCGAAACCCTGCAGGAGCTTGTCCGCCAGCTCCGCCACGCAGGCGCGAAGAGCGATGCCAGCCGGGGATGCGGGGTACACATCCACATTGGGGCGAATGGACACACAGCGCAGACGCTGCGCAACCTGGCAAACATCATGGCAAGCCACGAGAGTTTGATTGCCGAGGCGCTTAACCTCGACCACCGCCGCATGAGCCGCTACTGCCGGACGGTTGACCCCAGGTTCCTGGAGCAGGTCAACAAGAAGAAGCCCACCACGATGACGCAGCTTGCTGACATCTGGTACACCAGCCACGGTGCGAACTACGGACGCGACCAACATTATAACGACAGCCGCTACCATATGCTTAACTACCACGCAACCTTCACCAAAGGCACGGTCGAGTTCCGGCTCTTCCAGTTCGATGCGCCGACCGCCGACCGCAGGGGCGGGCTTCATGCGGGACAGCTTAAGAGCTATATCCAGCTTTGCCTCGCACTCAGCCAGATGGCAAAGGAAGTCAAGACGGCAAGCCCCAAGCCTCAGCAGAACGAGAATCCAAAATATGCGATGCGGACCTGGCTCCTGCGCCTGGGATTCATCGGAGATGAGTTTGCGACCGCAAGGGACATCCTTACCAGACGCTTAAGCGGAGACGCCGCCTTCCGCAACGGCAGAGCCGCTTGAAGGACCCGCAGGAGGTAGCCTCCTGCCACCTTACCCCGACCGCGAAAGCGGTCTTAAGGTGGTAGAAGGGTATCCCCTTCGGAAAGGACGGATTCAGGATGAAAAAACGATACTACATCGCCTATGGCAGCAACCTCAACGTGGAGCAGATGGCCCTCCGCTGTCCGCGCGCTACCATCCTTGGAACGGCGGAGCTTAAGGGCTGGGAGCTTCTATTCAAGGGAAGCAAGATCGGCGCCTACCTCACCATCGAGGAGCGTGACGGCGGCTCGGTTCCCATCGTGATCTGGGAGGTGACGGAATCGGACGAGGCCGCGCTGGACCGCTACGAGGGCTTCCCATCCTTCTACTACAAGAAGGAGCTGCGGCTCCAGTACAAGGACATCCGAACGGGCGGGCGCAGGACGGTGAATGCTTTCGCCTACATCATGTACGAGAACAGACCCATCGGCATCCCGTCCGATTTCTACATGAGAACCTGCCTTGAAGGATACGACGCATTCTTCTTCGACAGAAAAGTGCTGGCAGCGGCTTATGATAAATGCAGGGAGGCAGTCGAAAATGAAGGATAATGTAAGACAAATCAGGGTGTGTCCGCTGTGCGGAAAGTCTTATAGGGAAGCCCCGGCGCTCTCCCGCACAGACAACGAGACGCTTATCTGCCCGGACTGCGGAACGCGGCAGGCTCTGGAGAGCATCGGCATCGATGCGGAGGAACGGGAGAAAATCATCTCCATCATCCACCAGTCATACCGCCCGTAAGATACACAATTTACAGCCGGAATCCTTGTGTAGATTATGGCGGTGGTCAGCGCATAAATAACTTGCTATATCTCCAGTTTAGAGCGAATATGTCACTACCGAAAGGGAAAACACACTAAACGGAGGGCAAGAACATGAAAAAGGCGCAGGTTGGAATGAAGGTCAAGGCTTACACGGGACGCTGCGTTGGAATACTGATCCAGAGCACGACCTGGGAGGGCGAGATCATCAAGGTCAACAAGAAGAGCATCCAGGTTCGCCTGACCGAAAGCACCAGCAGGTTCGGCAGCAAGACCACCAGCCATTGGGAGGACCTCAACACCGAGAAGACCTTCCGCTTTGTGAAGACCTTGAGCAGCGGCAAGGACTGGTACAAGAGCGAGGGCGGCCTTTACGGCGGCATCGAGATTGGCTGAAAAGCAGGAAACAGAAACCGAGAAGGAGCGGAGCCGACAGGCTCTGTTCCTCGTATATGACGAAGGTCGCGCCAGGAATGGCGGCGGCTATTTTTTATGCCATCAGGGAGGTGGTGACGCGCATGGCAATAAGAAAACTGAAGAAATACAAGCCTACGAAGTTCAAGGCGAAGGACTCCCACTATGACAAGGATGCCGCCGATTATGCGGTCATGTTCATCGAGTCGCTGTGCCATACCAAAGGCACATGGGCGGGAAAGCCCTTTGAACTGATCGATTGGCAGGAGCAGATCATCCGCGACCTGTTCGGCATACTGAAGCCTAACGGGTACCGGCAGTTCAACACGGCTTATGTGGAGATACCGAAGAAAATGGGCAAATCGGAGCTTGCGGCGGCTGTGGCGCTTTTGCTCTGCTGCGGTGACGGCGAAGAACGCGCCGAGGTGTACGGCTGCGCTGCCGACCGCCAGCAGGCCGCCATCGTATTCGACGTAGCCGCCGACATGGTGCGGATGTGTCCGGCGCTCTCCCGGCGCGTGAAGATCCTCGCTTCCCAGAAGCGGATCATCTACAAGCCCACCAACAGCTTCTACCAGGTGCTGTCGGCGGAGGCCTACTCGAAGCATGGCTTCAACATCCACGGCGTCGTGTTCGACGAGCTGCACACACAGCCCAACCGAAAGCTCTTTGATGTCATGACCAAGGGCTCCGGCGATGCCCGCATGCAGCCGCTGTACTTCCTGATCACCACCGCCGGAACCGACACCCACTCCATCTGCTATGAGACACACCAGAAGGCCAAGGACATCCTCGAAGGCCGGAAGATCGATCCGACCTTCTACCCGGTGATCTACGGCGCAGATGAGTCCGAGGACTGGACCGACCCGAAGGTTTGGAAGAAAGCCAATCCCTCACTGGGCATCACGGTCGGGATCGACAAGGTCCGGGCCGCCTGTGAATCGGCGCGGCAGAATCCCGGCGAGGAGAATGCTTTCCGGCAGCTACGGCTGAACCAGTGGGTCAAGCAGGCTGTTCGCTGGATGCCGATGGAGAAATGGGACGCCTGCGCTTTCGCGGTAAATGAGGATGATCTGGAGGGTCGGGTCTGCTATGGCGGTCTCGACCTCTCGTCTACCACCGACATCACGGCGTTCGTGCTCGTGTTCCCACCCACCGACGAGGACGACCGGTATGTGGTCCTCCCGTACTTCTGGATTCCGGAGGATTCGATGGACCTGCGCGTCCGGCGCGATCATGTTCCCTATGAGGTCTGGGAGCGACAAGGGTACCTGATGACCACCGAAGGCAACGTGATCCATTACGGCTATATCGAAAAGTACATCGAGCGTCTGGGCGAAAAGTTCAACATCCGGGAGATCGCCTTCGACCGCTGGGGCGCGATCCAGATGGTCCAGAACTTGGAGGGCATGGGCTTTACCGTCGTGCCCTTCGGTCAGGGCTTCAAGGATATGTCCCCACCGACGAAGGAACTCATGAAGCTGGTGCTGGAAAAGCGGATCGCTCACGGCGGGCATCCGGTCCTGCGCTGGATGATGGACAACATTTATATCCGAACGGACCCTGCTGGCAACATCAAAGCCGACAAGGAACGCTCCACCGAGAAGATCGACGGCGCGGTCGCCACCATCATGGCGCTGGACCGGGCGATCCGCTGCGGCAATGTGTCCACTGCCTCTGTTTATGATGACAGAGGCATTTTGTTTATCTGAAAGGATGGTGACAAATATGGGAATTTTGAGTGGTCTGTTCCATTCCCGCGATAAGCCTACCAACGCGACCTCCGGTAGCAGCTACCGCTTCTTCCTTGGCGGCAGCACCTCCGGCAAGACCGTGACAGAGCGCTCCGCCATGCAGATAACCGCCGTATACTCGTGCGTCAGGATTCTGGCGGAGGCCATCGCTGGGCTTCCACTTCATCTGTACACCTATAAGGAGGACGGCGGCAAGGAAAAAGCCATCGGGCATCCGCTGTATCTGCTGCTGCACGACGAGCCGAATCCGGAGATGAGCTCCTTCGTCTTCCGGGAAACGCTCATGACGCACCTGCTTCTGTGGGGAAACGCCTACGCGCAGATCATCCGCAACGGCAAGGGCGAGGTAGTGGCACTCTACCCGCTCATGCCCAACCGCATGACGGTGGACCGGGATTCTTCTGGGCAGCTCTTCTACAGTTACCAGATGAACAATTCCGACGCGCCGACCATGAAGGCAGGAACTGTGATCCTGAAGCCTTCAGACGTGCTGCACATCCCCGGCCTCGGCTTTGACGGGCTCGTCGGCTATAGCCCGATTGCAATGGCGAAAAACGCTATCGGGCTTGCTATCGCCACTGAGGAATACGGTGCAAAGTTCTTCGCAAACGGCGCGACACCGGGCGGCCTGCTGGAATACCCCGGCACCGTGAAGGACCCGGACCGCGTGCGCGAGAGCTGGAACAAGGGCTTTTCTGGCAGCCAGAATGCCGGGAAGGTCGCCATTTTGGAGGAAGGCATGAAATACACGCCGATCTCCATCGCGCCGGAGCAGGCGCAGTTCTTAGAGACGCGCAAGTTCCAAATCAATGAAATCGCTCGAATTTTCCGGGTGCCGCCCCACATGGTCGGCGATCTGGAGAAGTCGAGCTTTTCTAATATTGAGCAGCAGTCGCTGGAGTTTGTGAAGTACACGCTGGACCCGTGGGTGGTGCGCTGGGAACAGTCTCTGTCCCGTGCCCTTTTCACACCGGAAGAAAAGAAACAGTACTTCTTCAAATTCAATGTGGAAGGTCTGCTGCGCGGCGATTATCAGAGCCGCATGAACGGTTACGCCACCGCGAGGCAGAACGGCTGGATGTCCGCCAACGACATCCGGGAGCTGGAAAACCTAGACCGCATCCCTGCGGAGGAAGGCGGCGATTTGTACCTCATCAATGGCAATATGCTCCCGCTCGTCCACGCCGGAGCTTTTGCAGATATCGATTCGGGAAAGGAGGAATCGAAACCCGATGAACAATCCGAAGAAGTTTTGGAAGTGGAGAAATCAGGCCGACGGAGAACCGGAAGCAAGGGTTCTTGAGCTGTACGGCACCATCGCTTCCGAGAGTTGGTTTGACGATGACGTCACACCGCAGATGTTCAAGGATGAACTGTTCTCCGGCGAGGGCGACGTTGTCATCTATCTGAACAGCCCCGGCGGCGACTGCATCGCAGCCAGCCAGATCTACACGATGCTCATGGATTATACCGGCAACGTCACCATCAAGATCGACGGCATTGCGGCCTCTGCTGCGTCCGTCATTGCGATGGCGGGCACATCCGTCCTGATGGCTCCCACGAGCCTCATGATGATCCATAATCCCATGACCTCAGCCTTCGGCAGCAAGGTCGAGATGGAAAAGGCCATCGAAATGCTGGAGGAGGTCAAGGAGAGCATCGTCAACGCCTACGAGCTCCGGACCGGGCTGTCCCGCGCACGGATCTCGCACCTCATGGACAGTGAGACATGGATGAACGCGAAACGGGCCATCGAGCTCGGCTTTGCGGACGGCATGCTCACGGACGAGAAGGTCACGGCAGAAATGCCCGCCTTCGAGTTTTCGGACCGGGCCGTAGAAGCTGCGCTGATCAACAAGATCACCGCCAAGGCCAAGAAGAACACCCAGGTAGATAAGCAGGAGCTGCAGCCGGAGCCCCAAGCGGCCCCGCAGCAGGAACCCGCACCCAAACATGGCCGTTCCGTCGCTGAGCTGATGGAACGGCTCAATCTTATGAAGAACTGAGGAGGATCAATACCATGACTATTATCGAACTTCGCAACAAGCGTGCCCAGAAGCTGGCCGCTGCCAAGGCGTTTCTGGAGTCCAACCGCAATGCCGACGGCTTCCTGTCCGAGGAGGACGACGCCGTCTACACCGGCATGGAAAACGACATCACCAACCTCGGCAAGGAGATCAGCCGCATGGAGCGTCTGGAGACGATGGATGCTGAGCTGTCCCGTCCGGTGAACACCCCCATCACGGAGAAGCCTGCGGCTACCAAACCGATGGACACCAAGACTGGCCGTGCCTCTGATGCCTATAAAAAGGCGTTCTGGAACGTCACCCGCCATAAGGATTCCATGACCCCGGAGATGAAAAACGCTCTGCAGGAAGGCGTGGATTCTGAGGGAGGCTATCTCGTCCCTGACGAATTCGAGCGCACCCTGGTGCAGGGCCTGAACGCTGCCACCGTGATCCGCGCCAACGCGCATGTCATCACGACCTCCAGCGGCCTGCATAAGATCCCCGTTGTCGCCTCTCACGGCTCTGCCGCGTGGATCGATGAGGAAGGTGCCTATACCGAAAGTGACGACGTCTTCGGTCAGGTGCAGCTGGATGCACACAAGGTTGGCACCATCATCAAGGTCTCCGAGGAGCTCTTGAACGACGCCGCCTTTGATCTGGAAGGTTACATCTCTTCTGAATTTGCCCGCCGAATCGGTGACAAGGAGGAAGATGCCTTCCTGAATGGCAACGGCTCCTCCAAGCCCACCGGCATCCTTAATGCCACAGGTGGCGGTGAGGTCGGCGTTACCGCTGCAAGCGCAACTGCCATCACCGCTGATGAGCTGATCGACCTGTACTTCAGCCTCAAGGCTCCGTACCGCAAGAACGCCGTCTGGGTGCTGAATGATACGACCGTCAAGCTCATCCGCAAGCTGAAGGACAGCAGCGGCCAGTACCTGTGGCAGCCCGCCCTCCGCGACGGCGATGTGCCCACGATCCTCGGCAGGCCCTACTTCACTTCCGCATATATGCCGGAAGCTGCTGCCGGTGCCAAGACCGTCATCTTCGGTGACCTGAACTACTACTGGATCGGCGACCGTCAGGGCATCACCTTCAAGCGCTTGAACGAGCTGTTCGCCGGTAACGGTCAGGTCGGCTTCCTTGCCTCCAAGCGTCTGGACGGAAAGACTGTCCTGCCGGAGGCCATCAAGGTTCTGCAGCAGAAAAGCACTGCCGCTTCCGGCAACTGATGACAGGAAGGAGGCTGCTGCATGGCACTGATTTCGCTTGATGAAGCCAAGATGTACCTCCGTGTGGATTCTGCGGATGAGGACGCTGTGATCAGCAGCCTTCTCTCCGCATCCTGCAATCTCTGCGCGGATGTTGCACGGCTGACTGCTGACCAGTGGGCCGACATTGATTCCGGCAAGGTCCGCTCCACACGCTATACCGATGCGGAGCTCCGCTACGTCCGGGAGACCATGAAGGTCGCCATCCTCTATGCGCTCGGCTATTTGTTTGAGCACCGGGAGGACGCCGACCACCATGACCTGACTCTGACGCTGCGGTCGCTCCTCTTCGGCATCCGGGAAGGAGTAATCTCATGAACATCTCTGGGCTCCGGGTGCGGATTATCATCCAGAAGAATGAGACTGTGGTGGATAAGTACGGAAACCATAAATCGACGTGGACTGACTTCTTCACCTGCTGGGCATCCGCCGTCACCAGCGGCCTCTCGACCAGCGAAAAAGAATCCGCCGGTCACACCACGGAAGCAGACAAGCTGGATATCACCGTCCGCTATTCCACGGAGACTGCGGCGATTAATTCCAAACAGTACCGCGTTCTTCTGGCAGGCCGCATCTACAACATTCTGAGCATCGATGAAATGGGCTTCAAGCACAACAGTCGGAAGCTCCACACCCAGCTCACCGAGAGGTAACCGCCATGTCGAACCGAAAAGTTAAGATTGACGATCTGACCGACGCTGTGATGGAGCGCCTGATAGAATACAACGATCTGGCCGCCGACACCGTGAAGAAGGCGGTAAAGGCCGCTGCAACAACTGTCCAGAACGAAATCCGGCAGAACGCCCCGGAGCGGACCGGACGCTATGCCAAGTCGTGGACCAACAAGACCACGGCAGAGTCCGCTACCTCCATGCAGGTGACGGTGTATTCGCCATCTCGGTATATGCTGGCCCACCTCTTAGAGCACGGCCATGCCAAACGCGGCGGTGGCCGGGTCCAGGCGATCCCGCATATCGCACCGGCGGAGGAGGTTGGCGCGGAGCAACTGGAGCAGGACATCCTGCGCGGCCTGAAGGAGTAAGTCATGACACACAATACACTGATGGAAATGCTGGAAGAGACCGCTCTTCCCATCGCCTATGATCACTTTGCGGAGGGGGAATCGCCCGATCCGCCCTTTATCTGCTTTCTGTATCCTGGCTCAAATAACTTTGCCGCTGACGGCAGGGTCTATCTGAAGGTCTCCGAGGTGCATGTGGAACTGTACACCGACGAGAAGAATCCGGAGCTTGAAGCAACGCTCGAAGCTGTGCTGGACAGGCACGGCATTTTTTATGAGAAAACCGAAACCTGGATTGAGAGCGAACGGCTCTACGAAGTCCTGTATTACTTTGAAATGGAGGTTTGACCGCTATGAGCAATAAAGTCAAATATAATCTGAAAAATGTCCATGCCGCCAAGCTGACGGAAACCGTGGAGGACGGGGTGACTTCCTTCTCTTACGACACCCCCAAGGCCATCCCCGGTGCGGTCAGCATCAGCCTGGACGCGGAGGGCGATTCCTCTCCCTTCTATGCGGACGGCATCGTGTATTTCCGCACCAGCTCCAACAACGGCTACAGCGGCGATCTGGAAATGGCCCTCATCCCGGAGTGGTTCCGCACCGAAATCCTGCGGGAAAAGCTGGACTCCAAGGGGGTTCTGGTGGAAAAATCCGACGTCACCGAGACGGAGAAGTTCGCCCTCCTCTTTGAGTTCGATGGTGATGCGAAGGCCATCCGTCATGTGCTGTATAGCTGCAGCGCGTCCCGTCCTTCCATCGAGTCCAAGACCAAGGAGGACACCATCGAGCCGGGTACCGAAACCCTTTCCCTGACTGCCGACCCCCGCAGCGATGGGCTGGTCAAGAGCCGCACCGGCGATACCACTGACAAGGCCACCTACGATGGCTGGTACAAGGCCGTGTATATCCCGGACGAAACGGAGGGTTAATCTATGCTGGAGAAAACGATTACAGTCGGCGATAAACAGGTGAAGTTCCGTTCCTCGGCAACGATTCCCCGCCTGTACCGCATTAAGTTCAAGAGAGACATTTTCAAGGACCTGTCCCGTTTGGAATCTTCCTACTCGAAGAAGAAAAACGAGGATGAGTCCTTCGCCATTGAGGATCTGGAGATCTTCGAGAACGTGGCCTACATCATGGCCTACCACGCCGACCACAGCATCCCGGACAACATTGACGACTGGCTCGACCAGTTTGAAATGTTCTCGATCTACGAAATCCTTCCGGAGATTCTGGAGCTGTGGGGTTCCAATCTGGTAACTGATGTGGCTTCTAAAAAAAACTCCAGCGCAGCAGCCGTGAAATGACCACGGCTCTTTTCCTCCTGAGATGCACCGAGATCGGCATTTCCATCACCGACCTTGACCTTCTCACCATTGGCCTTGTGATGGATATGTGGACGGAAAAAGGCAACGATGGCGTGACCTATGACAAGGTCGCATCGCAGGAGGATTTTGACCGTTTCTGATGGTAGAAGTGTTCACACTCTTGTGCTATAATTATTCTGATTAATTGCATTTATTGATCTGCTTCAATCGGAATTTGTGGATAACAGGAGTGAAGTCAATGAAAATATATCAAAAGTTTTTACAGCTTGGCATTAGCCTTGCATCGGTTGGAATTGAAACAAGGAACGATGAAACATCGTACTTTTGTACACCCAAGGGTGCTTCTATGATTGGCTGGGCTGGAGTAGACGGCATCCACTACTGCTTCATTCGTGGCTTCGGGGAAATGGTTTTTGCGGTCAGCCCCATGAATACTGCCCCTGATTTTGTTCACCCTCTGGCAGAGAACTTTACGGACTTCCTACGTTTGCTGCTGGCGTGTGGAGATGCTGCCGTTTTGGAACAGGCATGGATGTGGGATAAAACGCAGTTTGAGACTTTCTTGAAGGAGAATCCTGCAACCGAAGAACAGAAGAAAACTCTCTCCGAGATTGCCGAAAAGATGAGTTTGACGGCTATGGAGCAGCCGTGGGAGTATATCAAATCGCTGCAATCGTCCTTTGATTACAGCAAGATCAGGTACACGGAAGAGTATTACGACATAGATATGAACCCGGCAACGGAACCCCCTGTCCCGGAATGGAAGGTCTATTTTGAAGGCAACTTCTGGGGACATCAGGGAAAGGATCACGCCGGACTCGCCGTACTTCAGAACTTCGGTGGTGGGCATATCCA
>OLPR01000090.1_pt1 | contig 89906 bp, 75 predicted proteins | sample 1672761 | NCBI WGS metagenome assembly OLPR01 (sample SAMEA3136721, study PRJEB25190) | human gut metagenome | biome: human gut; feature: human-associated habitat; material: faeces | place: Austria | collected 2013 | reverse complement strand
AGTAAATTCTTTATCAGTTAAAGCAATAATCCAATCTCCTTTATTGAGTCGAATTATATTTTCTCTAAACATAATAAACATCCAACCATCGGAAAAATGACAATATCTACAAAAACCAACACATTCTGAGATATTAGCACCATTCCATTGGACACCTAATAATCTAACATTTTTCTTTACATTTAGTCGCTTAATCATAAATTACCTTTTAAGACCATTAATAGCCCATTGAAGAACAAAACCCAGATGTCCCCAGATTTTCTCTTTAATATCACGACGAGCTACACCACATCCCATATCATGGTCGTAGGTTTGAGGGTCTACACAAGCAGCTATACCGACAGTATCAAATCCAGTTAGAGTAGTATCACAAGCAACTGTTGTCTTTTCACCAAGACGCAAAGAATAACCTTCTTTCATGAAATTAAGTACATCACCTTCTTGAATTTTGTTAGGACTTAAAATCATATAGTAAGCCTTTTCAAATACATCTTTTGGTGAAAAAGATTTATAGTTATCAGGATAAATAACTTCGTAACCTTCTTCAATAACATCATTAGGATTACGAGCACGATTTAAGTCATAAACTATCTCATTACCATTAATCCTATAAGCTGGACGAGCTTTAATCAGTTTAACACCGATATAATAACGCTCATCTTGTAAAATATCTGATTCATTAAACATCTTATTTTGATTTATTACATTAGACCACTTTTACCAAAACCATTTTCACCACGTTCAGTTTTGCTTAATTCATCTTTAGAAGATTTAATATCAAATACTGCACGTTTCTTTTCAACAATTACACCTTGTGCAAGTCTACTATTAGGAATAATAATATAACTAAAAGGTGTAGGATTTTGTACTATAATTCCAATATTACCTCTGTAATCGGTATCAATCGTACCTAATTTAACAGACATAAGTGTTGAACTTGAGATACCACTACGAGGACGAATTTGCATTTCATCTTCTTCAGGAATTTCAACATAAATACCAGTTTCAAACTTATTAACTGTATAAGGTAATATGATATTAACTTTATCAATACGGTTTTGTTCTAAATGATTCAAAAAGTCATCAATACCAGCTCCACCACCAATAGCGATTTTTATAGCATACAGAACTGAATTTTTGAATCTATCATAATCTATAACAAAATATTTACCTTCATAAGTATTATGATATAAATATTTAAGTACTTCTTGACCAAAATCATTGATTAAATCATGGAGTTCAGCAATACTTAATCTTGCTACTTTATTACTAAACTTAACTCGTAAATCGAAACCGGAAGCTCCAGCACTTTTATACTCTGGAACTTCCGCGTTATCGACATACAATCCTATAAGACTTTCTTTCATGCTATCTTATTCTTCAGATTGTGGGATTTCACTTACATCTGCGGTACGAATATTATACCCTTCTTCTCCAATATATTTTGCCATTTTAAGGAGATGACGTATAGGAATTGGCATCCTATCGTCACCTCCTTTCTTTCTAACACCAATAAAACATTTAACATTAGTCATTCTACATTCTTCAGGTAATTGACTTGGATATTGAGCTAAAGCCCAACTTGCAAGCAAAGGAATAATTTCCCAACTACCAGAAGCACTTGGAATTTGACAATTATCAGAATCGAAGCTATTTACAGTACCATCAGAATATATAACTACTTCTGTAATCATTTAGGCACTTAAACGTTGAACTAATTTATTAAAGGCTGTCTGACCGAGTTTGAAAGAATTACCCTGCGTAATAGAATCGAATTTATTGAGATTATCTTTATATTCAATTCCGTTATTAATATATGAAGTAACACCATTATAAAGCCAAAGCATTGTACCGCGATGACTATCTTGTCCGGGGCCACGTTCAATATAATTAACCATAGCGTGTAACTGATTCTTCTTACGAGTAGAAATAACATCATTCTCATAAGGAATCTTACCAATACCACCGCATTTAGCAATAAATTCTTTCTGATTAGCATCACAAATTAAATCCGTGATATAATCAATCATCACATCATCATTAATCTTAATATTCTCAGCAGCTTCAAGAATCAGCTTAGCTTGTTCAGAATATTTAAGAGTGTCACGCATCATTTGAGCACCTATTGCTAAATTAGCTTTAACATTTTTAGTATGCTTAAATCGAACCATATTCTTACAATGATTCAAAGCAGCATTTAACGTATTGTTACATACAACACGAATATCAGTGAAACAAGCCTGAATACTACCACTTCCATCATGACTTGTAGTGAAAAGGATATATTTTTCCATTTCATCTTTTGCAATCTCATAAGTAGGAAGTTTAGCAGTAACAAAGATTCGTTCACCGATACCTAAAACGCCAGCAGTCTGAATGATAACATCTTTTGGATTAATTACCATTTGACTTTTACAAACTTGATATATAAAATCCATAGCTTCTGTATTTTGAACAGGTTCATACCTACTACCAACAGTACCAAGAATTTTATAATTATCTTTACGATATGTAGCATATACATCACTTACGCGAACACCCTTTTCCGGAATAATGACAACATCACCATTGGACATATGACAAGCATAGTGATTATCTTCTTTTACTATATGTTTAGCTTCAGCAGGAATAAAACTTGCAAACATCGGAGCTAAAGCTACTTCATAATCCATATTAGCAATACGAATGATTTCGTCAGGAGTTTTAGCTTCTTCAACGACAGTTCCAAGACCATGCCAAGGAACATCTTTCAACGAATAGAATGAATAAGTATTTCTATTAGAATTAAATTCAATATTCGCAGCCATAATTAAATTAGTTAGTTTATATTACAATTCAATAATACGAATATGAGCAATATCTTTATGTTCAGCGCCAAGTTTGCTAAACAGAAGTTCTTTCTCATTTTCAGCATCTTTAAGATTAAAAAATGTAAGAGCTTCATTATGATCATTAATCCACTCTCCACCATCTTTGGTTACATTTTTAAGAAAACCTTGTTTCTCACCAGCGATTACTTTTGTAATCAAATACTTTTTACTCATAGCTTAATTAATTTTAATTTGTTTAATGATAGACTACTTATATATAGCAGTTTCAGACGTAACAATCTCCATATCAATTTTATCCATGACATGAGCTATTCGTTCAGTACGAGCAATATCTTCGTCAGATTCATTGGATGCCTTAGCCCAATTATCAAGCTCCTTAATAGCTTTCTTATCAAATTTAACAGTATAAATATAATCATCACCTAATTTATCATGAATATATCTACCTACCTCTTTTGCTAAGCTAATAGGAACATCAACTGTAATACTAATAGAAGCAATCTTATCTAATTCTTCTTTATGTTTCTCAACGAAAATATTATCTTCCGGCGGAAGTGGTGCTTCTGTTATATGAAGTAATGAAGTAACAATAGGGTCTAAGGCATTTTCATTAATTGAAACACTTTCCGACTCTTTTGTATAAACAGTAAAATCAGGAAATTTAAGACTATAATTACCAGATTTACCAACTTGACCAAATATATGTAAAGCATCAACAACTGAAGATTTAAGTCTACCAGCTATTTTATCAAAACTTGTATTCCTATCACGAAGTCGTTTAATTTCATCTTTATTATAAGCAATATTAGCTTTTTGAGCGTCAATCACTTGTCGATAAGCACGAAGTTTATCTTCAAGTTCACTTTCAGCAATAGCTAATTCTTCTGCAATTTCTTCCGTTATTTCGCCGTCATTCTCTTCTATCTGCGAAACAAGATAATCATATTTTTGCGCAATACCAAATAAATTACTCATAAATTGTCAAAATAATTTTTGTTCAACATAACCCTTTTTAACATTATAACCTTTCTCTTTACAGATATAAGTTAATTGTTTATGAATACTATCATATCCATCAGCAGTATTATCAAGATGAAAATCCCAATCAGTATAATTCTCTAAATCACACTCAGTTTTATCACTGGATGTATCATCCATTTTAGTATTACGGAGAACACGAATTGTAGTTAATTCAATTTCATTCTGACGAGCAAAATCTTTAATACAATTTAATTCAAATTGTTCTCGAATATCAGGAATAATAAAATAATCACAAGGAGTAGTTTTGATTCTATTTATAACATCATCAATAAATACTCTGTCATTATCAAATCTTAATAGTTTACCAAAATGAAGTAAACATTTACGATATGTAAGTTGTTCATCTACACCGTAACGATTAACAATATAAGGAGATAAAGATGTCTTAAAATGGTAATTATCTAAATGAGCTACATAACAATTTGTAACAGCAGCTACAATACGTTTAAGCATTGTAGCCATAGGATATACCTCAACTTTACCAGCGAGCATACCTTCAAGGTATTCGGTAACATAAGTTTTACCTGTACCTTTTCTACCACTGATTAAAATTAATTTACCAGTCATATAATGTTAATTAATTATTTCTTCAGGAAAGTTAGCAAATACATTTTGTCTACCTTCTTGACCATGTAACACTCTTAACGCAGCTTCTTTCTTAACTGCTAATATAATACTACGTTTGAATAACTTATTATAAATTCTAACCATTTCACGAGCAACATATGAATTACCATCTGTCATACCGTGACGATTATTAATTTTAATAAGAAGTTCTTTAAGCGTTTTCTTCTCGCTTTCGCTCCTGCTCTCGTTCATACATATACTTTTTGTTATACTCATAAATAGTATTAAATGTTTCACCAGAAACACAACCATCATAATCAGGAAGTTCCTCTTTTATAATATTATCTATAATATTTGTAATAGCAATACAAATACCAAGATTTCTTAACTGAAGAGTACTACCTTCTTCAAAAAACTTGTCTTGTTCATCTTGTGGAACATTACATTTACTAAGAGCTTTAGCAAATATTTCTTGAAATTTCAAACGAGATATATAATTATTATTAGCCATAGTAGTTTATTCAAAATAATTAATAATACGACCTGTTTCATTAGGGAATCTAACAGCAATATCTTCTGCAATCATTTTAGCAATTTCAATCATTTGAGGATGTGCAGCTTTATGATTACGAAGAGGAAGGAAACCTTTATTCTCAACAATAGTGAGTTTGGGATAAACAGTTTCAAGATGTTCACCAATCCACATATCGAGAGTACCAGATATATAAATATCTGATTTAGTAGCAGTAGGAAGAACAGAACGAGCTAATTGAGCAGGTTCACCATCATTAGTTAATTCTTGATATACAGCTTCATTACCAGCAACAGCATCATAAAATTTCTCTAATGAATTTTCATTCTTAAACGGCGGCTCAATTATATTAATATTCTTACCATATTTATAATCAAATCTACCTTTAGCATAATTACACCAACGAGTACTTTCTTGCATAAAACTCATTTCACGATGACGAACGGCTTCATGAGTAATACCTCTGTCGGTTGTAATTTTATAAGTAACATTATAAATTTCCGGCGCATGTTCACGTATTTCAGCATCAGAAGCAATTCGAAGACTTACATCAATACCATATTCAAGTTTAGCAGTAATATCTTTACCATCAAACAGTAAATGAGAAAACTCCTTACTCAAAAGAAGCATATTATAAAACAAATCATTAACTTCGCTTGGATGATAAATATCATTATAAATAGCTTTCATTTTACGACTATTACTCATAATATCAAGAAATACCCGATATGAAAAACCAATATAATTACCAAGATAAGACCAACGAATATAAGGACTTAATTTAACAAACTCTCGAACAACACGATTTGGAATTGAAGTAACATTAAAATAAACATATTCATGTTCAAATATAGCAGTATGACCATCAATAAGTCTATTTCTGCAAAAAGTTTCAGCTGAATCAGGTTTGATACTATCTTCTTGTTTAGTACAAACTTTACCGATTAATTCAATCTTTCTAAGACCAGAATAATCACAAAATTCGATTGCAGGTTCTACAACATTCATAGCTTTAATTGTATTAATTTAGACGCGACCAGTGGGCGTGCAACCTCCTCTCCCACCGGGGAGCGGAGCCGCTGGGCGAAGCCCAGCAGGCGGAGCCACACAAGTTACACCTCCTGTCGCTTCTCGAATTGCGACAATAATTGTTTACGAGTTACTTTATATTCTTCAAGACTAATTCCTATTCTATTACAGATAATTATAACATCCATAATAGTAATACACTGACCACCCCACATAGCATTCCATAAATCATTAGCTTGAACTTCCCAAATATAATACCCACCAAATTGAATTTTATAATTGTAACAAGTTTTACGATTTAATTGAATATTATTTTGTACACAAGCAGCAAAGAAATGAGCAAAATCAGTGAAATCTTTTAATTTAATAACTGCATTATTCCATAGTCTAACAACTCCATTAGTTGATTCATAACGCATTACGGCATAAATACCATACTGTCGCCATTGATAAGGAATACTGCTAATTTTATAATCTCTAAATTCTTGAATTAGAACTTCAAGTTCCTCTCGATATTTCTTAGCTTTTTCTTCTTCAATAGCTTTCTGATTATCAAGATATTCATTGAATTTAATTTTAATAATAGATTTAAGTTCTTTGCGAGTAGTTTTATTATTCCAAAGTTTCTTAAATTCAGTATAATTTTTACAATAAGGTAATATAACTTTTTTAGCACGAATAGTTTGCCAATAAAGAATTTTACCGCTAATAATAAGATTTTGTTTAGGACTTAAAGTAATACGAATATTATCTTTAAGATTAATTGTTGTATTAAATGTATTATATATTTTTCTAAAACCTTTATATTCTACATAAGTATTATATAAAGTATAAGCTTTATTAATAATCTTATTAGCATCAATACCTTGTGCTTTACAAATACTTAAAATATCTTTTAATACAGAACGCCATGCTTTACGAGCATTATTATATTTTATTTGATTAGTTCTAACATCAGCAAATCTTTGATTGGTAATATCTTGTTTAAAAATATGTCTTGTAACATTAAGATTTTGATTTATACCATACCAAAGAGTAGAAAGAATAGAATAAGCATCATTATATATAATAATACTATTTTGTCTACAAATATTATAAATATCTATATTATTTATACCTCTAATTTTTTGATTTTTAAGTTTAACAAGTGGTCTATAAAGATAATCTTCAATATCATTTAATTTTACAACAAATGGTATTAATTTATTACAAACACCAATTATTCTACCTCTACAATAAAGAATACCATTTTTTAATTCATAACCATATTTACCATTTTCAACGGTATATTTTGTATGAATACTTATATCATCTATTCTTTTATAGAATAAATTAAGTATTTCAGTAATAGTTCCAACAGTTTTCATCACTTTTCATAATCTCTAATTCCAACAACGTTTGCATGGAAAGGTAAACCATTTTTAGTTCTTTCATAGAACTTAACAGTTACAGACTTTCCGATAGGTGGATTATTAAGAATATCTAATCGTTCATTAACAGTACCAGTTAAAGTACAACTAAATACTAAATCATTAATATCGTTCTTGAGAACTAATCTAACATTAAATCCTATTTTATCATCAGGATTTCCAGTGTGTTCAACACCAATACATTCAAATTCAGCATCGTCGAACTTTTTGAGTTTCATCATTGTAGCAGGACGAGAACCAAATTTATATTCAGTATGCAAATCTCTAATTATAGCTCCTTCAAAGCCACAATCAATACATTTTTGCATATAAGCTAACGCTTGATTATCATCATAAATAGTATCACTATTAAGAATAATAAGATTAAATTTATCCCACATTCCATGACCTTCGGGAGTTAAATTTTCCCAAATTCTACCAGCCATTACATTATGAGATACACTACTTTTCTTACTACGATATTCTTCCCAAACACTAAACCTTAGTTTATCACGTTCTCTATTAGTTAAATCGGGAATACTTAAATCAAAATTAACAAACTGAAGTTTCTCATGATATATATTCTTAGGATTACGAGCAGCTCCACCAATAGTTGTCACTTTCTCACCACGAATATAAATCTCACCATCAAATACCATATTAGCATATTCAGGGAAACTATCATAAAAATCATTAAATAGTTGCTCAATATGCCAAATGCGATAAGTAAGACCTTCTTTAGTTTTAATTACAGTATGATAATGTTTATCATCACGAACAAAACCTTCAAGACTGAATAAATCAGTAGGTGTAAATTCTTCAAGCATAACAACTGCTCGAACACCATTGATTTTAGGTTGAGCAATACAAGGATATTCGAACTTACCAATAGCAAACTTTTGTGCTTTCATAGGTTTAACACAATTATTTGCATCAGTATTATATTTAGGTAATCTCTTATCTATTTCTGCAAATAAATCATCTGCATTAGTAAGATAATCTAAAGGACTAATACCTAAATCAGAAAGACTTTTATATCCTTGTTTCTTATGTCTTTCATAAACACTATTAAGTTCAAATTCAGCTTGTTCTCTATCAGTTTTCTTACTCTTAGCTTTAATTACAGGAGAATATGATGATGTTTCAGCACCATTTACTTTACCATAATAATAAGCTAATCGTAGAGATACTGTACCATCAGAATTAGTAACTTTTTCAACTCGACCCCACCAACGAACTAAACCGCCAGTTAAATCTCGTTTATATAAAACTTCATTAGGAATCATATCTTATTTTTTAACTTTTTCTTCAATAACAATAGCATATTGCGGTTCTCCAATACGAATCATAAGACAATTCCAACTTTCAAGAGGAGTCTTATGTTCAGTCATATCTGTAAGATTAAGTGGTTTAGCACAAAAACATTTATATGACCTTTCAATTTTATTATTAAGAGGATTCTTAATAGTTTTAGGATGTGGGAGGATACGCGAAAGAATAGGATTGATAGCTTCTAATGTTTCTTTGTCATTAGCGCTAATATAAGTATCACCATCAAGAATAATTTGTGTATGTTTAAAACCATATTTATCCACAAATCTATTAATACTTGATTGGTCAGATAAACGAGAAAAATCATTCATTAATCTCGTATAACTTTCTTCATCCATAGGACAAAGATAAATCTTATTACCATTATCAAGAGTATTGATAAGATAGTTTTTGATTTTAATCTCCATAATAAATCTTTTTTAGAACATTATCAAAATGTTGGAATACTTTACGATAACCATAATCTTTAACCATATCAGATGGGTCTTTAGATTTATAATTATTCGTAAAATAAATTGGAATAGTATTATATCTACCTTGTAGTAGATGAGCTGCATTAATTCCAGCAGCATCAGTATCGAAAATAGTAAATAACTTTCCGCTTAAAGAGTACGACACCAATAACTTGTAGATGTCAGTAGGTAATACGATAGTTTCAGAAGCAGCAGGTATAAACAAAATATCATTAATACCTTTCTCATCACAAATTTGTTCAAAAAGTATTTTATCTTTATAACCTTTTATGAGAGCAATATAATTCGTTGGTTTAAGTTGATGTAAACACTCAATAGGACAACGATTATTAGTAATAAACTTAGTTTGACTTTTAAGTCTTTTTGGAAAATAAAGTTTATACTTATTTGGATTAACATTATAAACATAACAAGGGTCAGTACCACTATAACGATAAGGTGTTTGCCATTCATTAAGTCTATATCTATCAACAATAAATACTTTTGTATTTAGATTACTTTTCTTAATACCATATTGTTCCCAATAAATATAATCTAACTTATTTGGTTTACGAACATCAAAAGTAATTTCAAGATTTTGATTCTTAATATGTTCTTGCTCAGTTCGATTAAATTCAATATTAGTAACAATCTTATTAGAACAACGAAGAATTATGTCATTACATATATACACAAATCCTTCACTTGTTTTACAATTCTTATTAATAATATAACCTACAACTTCAAATATATCACCTCTAAATCTACCATCACCAAAATCTCTACATATCAGTTTATCACCATAATACTTGAAAGATAATGAAGGATGTTTATCATTTCTTAAAGGATTTCGTATTCTATCATTAGGACTACTAATGTTAAATCGGATTACATCTTCGGGAATACCAAAATATTTACTAAATATTGTAATTTGGTCAAGTGTATTAAGTATGAAATCTCTCATGTAATCAGTAGTGTAACTTGCTGGGCTTCGCTGCTGGGCTTCGCCCAGCGCTCCGCTACCCGGTGGGGGAGTGGGTTGGACGCCCACTCGTGACGCTTCTGGCCGCGTGTATTTACCTGACCTATACAGATATACGTCTGTTAAATACAGTCCGCCAAATCAAAAGAAATCGGCCAAAAATACGGTATAACAACAAGTCTAATTTTAGCATTACCCAAAAAAGAAGGAGATAATAGAGTTTTACCTCCATTACCTCCTTTACAAGTTCCTGTTTTAGTAATATGATAAATACTACTTCGAGTACCTATCAAGAATGTTCTGAATATCCGACGAAACAACAGTAGCACCGGGAGCGGGAGCAGGAGCACCTGCGGCAGCTTCACGATTTTTCGGAGTATCATCTTTTGCAAGATGAATTGTTTCACCAGCTTCAAATTCAATCGACGGACTTTGACCGGGAATAACACGTTCAACAAATCCACGATTAACAAACGAAGGAAAAGCTAAGAACTTATGCGTGTTATAATCTGCAACAAGTTTCATAAACAGTTTCACATTCTTATAAATAGGATTTTTCTCATCATCACCAACGAGGAGATGTTTGAAATATTCAAAGAAAGCAAGATACTGTTCACAACGAACCTTTGCAGGAGCAGCATAATCGAGTCCCGGACACTTACCAGCATTAACCGGATAACCTTTAAGACCCTTAAACTGATTTGCGATATGACGAAGCTGTCCATATACCTGCTGAATAATATTAATAACAGTCTTTTCTTCAACAGGTTCGCCTTTCTTATTAAGAGTAGTAACCGGCTTAGCAGTAAATGTATAATAACGGTCTTTCGGATTTGCGTCAGTTTTACACTGCTTAAATTCGATAATAAGTACGGGGAATTTACAACCAGCATATTCCCATGTACTTTCGACACCTTTATCATCCAGCAGAGGTACTTCACGAATATCAATACGAACATCGTTAATCATACCCATACAAAGATTACCAAGTTCAGGGTCGGGCTTAAAAGCTAATCTCCGTTCAACAACCTCTTCTTCAAACATTAATGTTGTCGAACTAACTTTCGATTTACTTGTGTCTGCCATAATAATAATTAAAGTACTTTAAGTTATTAGACTAAAAAGAGGAGCTACTTATTCAATAACTCCTCTTTTTATAATGATAGCAAATGATAGATTTGTTAAATACTTTTAGGTATTAACAATTACAACTCGGCTTCCGGCTCGGCAGGAGCTACGGTTTCCTCTTCCTGCTTCTCGTCCTCCAGCGTTACCTCTTTCGGGTCTACAAGCACATAGACTTTCTCATAGATAGTATCACCAACCTCAACAGGAATAAAGTCACCATTCTTGTCCTTAACTTCCTCAACACCATACTCAACTCGCTTAGTAGCAAGAACAGCAGTACACATCCTACCGTCACGGCCTTTCTGAGTTTCAACCTCTTCCATAAGACCCTTATCAACAAGAACACGCTCACCTACGGGAGCAGCATCCTTATCCTGCATAAGCATCTGCGACCAAACACCAGCGTAATTAAACGACTGAGGACGACCAGTACCTTTCGTATTACCAGCACTTGCAAGTTTGCAACCCTCGCTACCTGCCGAAAGAGCAATAAAGAAACGCTCATTAATCGAATCAGCATTAGGCATAGCAAACATAACAACACGGTCGCCATGACCACAACCAATAAGTGCAGAAGCCGAAGCATTCATCGTAAACTTATTCATACCACGAGCAGTAGTAATTGCCGGACGAATATCATTCGACGACTTCGTACCACGGTTTACAGCGGTCAGACCAGCAAGTTTAGCAGCAGAAAAAACAGACTTTTTCATAATTGTAATTTGTTTTAATTTATGAATATTTTATGAATGATAGATTAATGATAGATTTGCATTACTTTATTCTGTAACAGGAACTTCCTCAAATTCAGTATCTTCAGCTTGACGATTTGCAATAGATACAGCTTGATGTAATTCACTATCAACATAAATTCCATTTAACTTATCACTTGCAATAATTCTACCACCAAGCATGATAGACATTTTAATAAGATGAGTTTCCGGATGGGCGTTCCAATTAGCTTTACCTTTACTTTCAGTACCGTCAGATTTAGTACCAACGTACAAACCTGCATCAATAGCTTGTTGTAAAGTATAAGGTATTGCAATACTCTCATCACCACGAGTAAGTTCTACAAGAGCTCGACGAGTAGCATACCTAATAATTGGAATCTTACCTTCTTGTACTTGTTTATCAATATAATCAGCAGTATGACCATCATTAATTACAACAAAATCATCTTTCGTTTCTTTGTTATAATCAACAAGTTCATTTGCAAGTTCCTTTTTACAATATCTATATATGTAAAAAGGTTTAGTTCCATCTTCAAGAATCTTACGTTTAATACCGGCATCCGTAAGGACTTTATTAACAACATGAATACCAGTATATACTATCTCAGCTTGAGAAGTACTAAAAACGTAAATGTTTTGCATAGCAGCCATAGGATTTAGTCCCATAGACCGCCCACGTTCAACTTTGATTGCTGCTTCCCTATCAAGTGTCTTACCAAATGTAACACTTACCATAGGAGTAAAACCGAGTTCATTACCTAACAGCAAACATGTAACAATCGCACTCTTGTTAACTACAAGTTCATTCGTTCCATCTTCTTTTTGAACTTGCTCCTTAAAGCCTTTATTAAAAACAGGACTTTGAGCAATCCAATCTGCTAATGCTTCAGCTTGTTCAAATGAATTAATTTGATTAACAGCTAAAGCAACACTTCCATTTTTACTTCTTGTATTAACAAGAGCACCACTCACATCTTCATCAGTCTTTTCGACTGGCTTCATTTGTGGTTTATCCATACGCAAATATAGTAATTATAATTGTACCACCAAAGAAAATAGCAAGAAATTAACCGAAAATTTCACTAATATCATTAACCCATATCGGAATATTCTCGGAATCTTGCTGACGCTGGATTAACTTCTGTTTGTCTCTCGACCTAACATCTTTATCACCAATTTTGAAATCATCAATGTAAAGATTAATAATAACACAATTCTTATTAGGATTCATGTAATTATAAGTCTTACCTCGTGCGACACGTTGTCCGTGAGTATTAGAATTACAACTACCACCAGTCGTTATGACTTGTTCGATATTTTCTATCGTTAAACCCTCGTTAAGACTTTGTGCAGTAAATAAATATTTATAAGTACCATTCTTAATCCCTTCAATAGCTAACTTTTTAAGAGAAGTTTTACCTAATCGTTTAGGTTCACCATTCTTATAAGTATATGGAACACCAGTTTCAGGATTAATTACATACCTACTTTCAATAGCACTATGAAAAGGAATACCGTCTTTACTGAAATAATCAGCTAAATCAGTAACCATAGCTATTGATTCATTAAAACAGATAGTAGGAACACTATTAGTTTTAAGAATTTCAATAACAGCATTGATTTTAGGTCTGTTATGAATTAAAATATCATTACGTTGTCTAACAAAGTCTTTGAACTTTTTAGCACGTTCGTAAATATTATCGGGATTCCAAAGATTATTAATTCGTTTATTATAATCATTATCGAGTGGCATATCACGAGTCCAACCCATTAATGAAGCTAACATATTACGAATAACAGTAGGTTTAATAAAAGTACTACTGCCATTTCTATCTTTATAATTATAACCAGTAAAAGATGCAAGAACTAATGCAAAATCACTGTCAAAAACTTTATTATGAAACTCTTGATTAATCACTTTATGTAATCCACCAAATGTTTCAAGAGTTTCAGAAATCATATCAGAATATTTAGCATATCTAATTTTGTCATGTTCATCAAGTTCAATAGCTAAATTATATTCTGTACTATTTGAAATCCAACCTTGTGATACAGCTTCAATCTCAGTAATCTTATCAATTACCGGAGCACCTAATTCATTAAGAATAGATAATTGATTTTTATTTAATGTAGAACCAGTAAGACATAGAATAAATTTATATTCTATATTCTTAATAGCTATAAGAGTTTCACCTTGTAATAACTTATGAACTTCATCAAGAATAAGTAAATCAACTTTAATAGGAAGTTTTCGTTCTATTTTAAGTTTATTTACATGATTAATAAGAGTATTACTACTCATTATATCAATCCATTGTTCTTTCGGACAAAATTCAGTAAGATTATCAGCAAGATTTTTAGTAGTTACAGCATTTGGAGCGATAGCCATAATTGTTCGATTAGGATTAGCTTTAACCAGCTTACCAACAATCATAGCTGCTACTCGTGTTTTTCCAAATCTCATTATAAGATTTAGAGTACCTCGACCTTTGGCATCACGCCATTTATTACAAGATATTTCTTGTCTTTCGGACTTATCCATACTCTAATATCTCCAATAAACAGTAGGAGCATTTTCACGTTTAAGTCTTTCAATACAATCCATAATATATTGTGTTAGCATTTCACAATTACCAAAGTGCATTTGAAAGAGCATTTCCTTTTGTAATTCCTCTACTGTTTTACCATAACAAATTTCATCAAATTCGTGCATAACACATCAATCACAATCACGCTTTACAATACTACCATCATGACTAATATATCTCCATTGATAACCATAAGCAGTTTTAGAATTACCTTTAGGAGTACAAGCCTTAACAATAGCGTAATAAGCGTGTTTAGGATTTGTTTTTTTTAGCTCAATAGTTAGAGCATTAGCAGCATCTTTAGTAGAAGCATAAGTAACTATATACTTTCCCTCTCTTGTAAACTTAGCTACACGCAAACCAATTCTATGATTTTTAACATTAACTGGTTTAATATCAGCTATTGCAAGACCATCAACTTCATGATATACAAGGTCACCATTCATATTAGTATTTTATTAAAAAGGTAAATCATCTCCATTTTCTATTGCACGTTTATATTCCTCTTCACTTGAAAAACCATACATACCCCAGATAGTATTGTTAATAGGAATGTCATTAGCAGGATTAATAAACGATACATTGTCATCTTCAAAATCAACTTCAAACAAACCATCTTCTTCAGGACTTTCAATAGGCTCTAAATGTTTATTATTAGACATAGTACCAAATAAATCACCTTGAACCGCAACCATACCAGCAGTTTTCTTATTTTTACCATATAGAATCTTAGCACATTCTTTTTTATAATAACTAAAATCTATATGATAATCATCTTCCTCAACATAATCATTAAAAGGACGAACACTACATTTAGCTACAATTCGATTAATTTTACTTGGTTTATTTTTATCAATTTTTATAATAGTTCCACTACAATAAGATACATCAGAAATATAGAAACGATTAGATTTTTGAAGTTCTTCATCATGAAGTTCACCGTTTACAATACTGCGATATATAATATTGAATTTAGCATCAGTCTTTTGACTAATACAATAATCATAAATAGCTTCTTTGCTACTATGAATATGATTTTCTATTGTATCAGCATAAGGAACATTATATAAAAGAAATAGGTTAAGAGCTTTTGGAACAACTGGATAAGCATAACCTTTATTAAAAGCAATAGTTTCAATAAAAAGACCTTTACGTTTAATATAAATATCTTCAAGTTCAGCTATTGCTTCTGGCGTTTTATCAATCAATTTATCATAAGCATCTTGAAAACCTTCTTTAACAGCAATATAATTATTTACATCATTACGAAGATACTTTTCATAATTAGTAAATTCAAGTTCAAAATTATTATATTCTTGCCACCAATCACAACAAGCTTTATAATCAGCTTCTTGCTCAGGTTTAATGATACAAACAATACCATCAGTATTAGCAGATATAACTTTAATACCTTTGAGTTCCAATGCTTCAATAAGCATTAAAAGACAAAGTTGTAGATTTATAGTAACTTTATAAGTACATTTAGGGTCATAAAGATAATCATTTATATCTCTAAATGCGCCATACATTCTATTGATAGCAATTTTAAGACCTTCGGCTTTAATCTTATGACGTTTACTTGACTGCATAAGAGCATCAGCTTTTGCCTGTAAATCATCTATAATAGATTGATTAACATGATTATTCTTAAAAGTATTTATTTCATTAAGTAATTTTTTATATTCTTTTAGTTCTTTACTTGCTGCATGTTTTGCTTCAACACGAGTGTCTTTTGTATATCCAACAGTAGCTCTAAAAGGATTTCTTTCAAGATGTTCAGGATAAACATCATAAGAAAGAATACCATTTGGGTAAAATGAAGCGACATCACAATCTCGAATAGAAGCACCAATTTCAGAAGCAATTAGCAATCCCGGTTTATCTTGACTATGTAAACCACCTAAAGCCATAGTATATACAGCATCACCAAATTGAAATTCGTGCTTAAATTTATCTTCATCTTTTGTACTACCTACAACGATAGTAGATTGTGCAACAGTACGAAGTAAATCATTGAGAATTTTAGTTTGAAATTTAAGTTTAGGACTTAATATACTGGAAACTTTAATTTTCCATCTATCAGTCTTAGTATCCATAAAATCTTTTCTATCAATACCGCTAAACTTCTCATAAAGAGATGTAGTAATAGCTTTACCAATAGAACTTCTTGACATATTACGGACATCAATTCCAAACTCTTCAGATATATCTTCTCGTAGTTCAATTTCAGCCTTTTGACTACGTTCCAGTTCTAATGTAATAAGAACATCATTTACATTATAATCACAAATATCATAAATATCCTCTTCTCTAATTCTACAATTATAAGCAATCGGTAGATTCTGAATACGATACCATTTTAAGCAAATAGCAACTTGTTTAAGACTGGTATAAGTCTTATCAAGATAAAGAATCTTTTGAATATCATAATCAGTAAAAGGACGTTTGTAATATTTCTTGAAATTAAGTAAACGACTATATCCTTTACCAAAATCTACACAAGCGCAACTATGGTCATATAGAATTTGTGTAATATGTTTACTTTCTTTTTTATTAAAACCTTTTACATCAAGATATTTATAATTATTAATAAAAATATCCAACATAATTTTATCATAATTATTACTGTTATAACCAGTAAGAATTTTATGTTGAATAAAGAAATCCATAATAAGTGGCCCATCATTTCTCCACTTACCAGTAGTATAATCAATCCAAATAACAAATTGTTTAGCACCCACTGCTAATAACAATTTAGCCTTTGCTTCTTTCAGTTCTTCAAGATTACCTTCTTTACCATTTTTAATAGCAAGACATCTTATATCAACAGCTTTATAAACGTCGATAAGTTTTTGGTCTGCTGTTTTAGGTATAAAAGTAACTTCAAATAGATTAGGGTATATCTCTACATCATATTCATAAGCATTATTCATAATAATACTACTTTATCTGTAATAACGATATTCTTTACATAATTCAGCAAATATGTCACTAATTAAATTAAAAGATTTAACATATTCTGAATAACATTTGTTACGCATAATATAGGTTGGTGAATATATAGGAATTAATATAGCATCATTAAACCTAACTGGTTTATTAACAACTGATGCCATACTTTTATATTTTTCTTCTTTAAGGAACTGATAAACAAATTGTCCAACAGCAACAATAATAGTAGGTTTATATTTCCTAATAGTTGCTATAAAATTTGGATAACAAGTTTCAGCATAATGTTCAGTTGGTTCAGCACAAACACACTGAATAAGAGTTGATTTAATAGTCCAAGCAGTTAGTTTATAATCATTAATGAATTGACTAACTATTTTAGTTGAACGACCATTAAATATAGTTTGAGTTTTATAATCTGTAATAGTTGGTGTATCACCAACAAACATAATAGTACGCCTCAAAGTGGGCGTGCAACCTGCTCCCCCACCGGGTATCCGTCGATTAGCAATAGATAAATAACATCTTTCACAAGCATTACACATAATATTAATACTATTAAAAATATCAGATGAAACAGTCTGATTAATAAGATTATGTTTAATACTTCATAATAACACTTTTGCGAGCACGAGATAGAGCTACATACATAAGTTTATTACGAATATCGATATCATTTTCTCTACGACCAAATCTCGTATTTTGGAAAACAATATCTGTCAAATCTATTGCTACATTATCGAAAGTAGAACCTTGTGTTTTATGAACAGTCATAGAATAACCATAATCTATGTCTTTATTAATCCACTTGGTTCCTTGAATAGTTTCAATACTGAATTTAAGATTTGTTAAAAAACGATTCTTGAATTTATAATAAACATACCAACCATGTTGAACACGATTAGCAGCTCTATTATAAAGATGTGTTAAAATTTCCTTATATTTAAGAAACGAAGCATCTTTTGTATCTACGATAAGAAATGGTTGAGTTATATGACCATCATACATAGATTTAAGATTAACAGCAAATGTTTTAATACCTTCATCACTAATATAAGGTCTAATATCTTCAAGAATATAGTCTTCACTATTTAGAATAATTGGTTCCTTAAACTCATCAACAATAGTATTATAAGATAATACCAAATCGTTAATATGAATTATATCAGCATCTTTACCAACTATACTATTACGAACAATACTATTCCAATCAGAAACAGCTTTATTCGTATAAGCAGTAATTCTAAAATGGTCTATATTCTTATGAAATGTATCTGAATTAAATTCATCAATAAGTCTTTGATTAAACATAGCTCGTGGAATAATTTCATAACCAATTCCATCTTGTATATTAGACCTATTTCGAACTATATAATTCAGAAAAGTATTTGTTTGATTTTTAATATCATCTCTTAAAAGACTAAATAGTTCAAGAAGAGGATTACCTTCTTCTTGTCGTACAATATCAGTAAGAACAACTTTATTCTTAACAGTAGCAAATGTTAAAGATATTTCTTCATTTACAGGTGGTAGCTGAAGAGAATCACCAACATAAAGAATCTTAACATTATAAGTAGTAGCACGATTTCGATTAAGTTGGAATAAATCCTTATTAATCATAGAACATTCATCAATCACAACAAGATTATAATTTTGTATCTTGCTTGGATTAAGAGGGTCAAATTGAGGATTCTCAATATCAAAATTCTGTAAATCAATATTAGGTTTAAGACCATGCAAACTATGCAAAGTCATACCTTTTCTACCTACTTGAGATTCAAGAACTCGAAGAGCTTTGTGTGTAGGAGCTGTAACAGTATAAGACTTATTAACAATATTATCGAGAAAATATCGAAGAATATAAGTATTATGAGTTATAATAAAATCTTTTGTTACAAAAAGTTTATTATTACCTTCTACTGCAATGCATGTAGTATCAGATTCATAATCTAATTTAACAATAGATTTAATATAAATATGGTCATTATATTTAGTAGTCTTAGACTTATAAGAATTATATTTATTCAAATGCTTTTTACTACTAAAAATAATATCGTTTGTTAAGATATGAATATTATAACAAATATTTGTATTATGTTTATCTTCATATACTGTAACAATATATCCTAAACTCCTACAAAGATATACAAAATCATCTTTAAGTTGTTTAGATATAGTATTAAAACTAAATCTATTCTTTTGACCTACACAACCATCAGAATCCATTAAACCTTTAAGGAGTTCTTGTCTTTGTTCAATAGAACTTTCAAGATATTCAGTAGGAATATATTTATCAATAGATTTACATAATAAATTATAATCTTTTAATTTATCATTAACTATTTCAACATCACCATTAAATATAATATTAGTATAATTTTTATCAGAATGCCATCTATAATCAGCATTATCTAATAATTTAGCAACTTTTATAATAATATCTTCTTCATCAGAAGAAATTTCAATTTGATTTCTATAATTAACATATTGAGTTGTAAGACAACCATCACCAAGCAATATACCTAAAACATAAGGTGGTATATTGAATGATTTATGATTACCAATAATAGGAGCTACTGGGATAGCATATCTATATCCTATTTTATTAATATATAAATTATCAGAATCATTAAACAATTCTAACGTAGAAATAGTTTTAGAATATCTTAAATTATCACCGCTTATTCTATGATAATTTTGCAACATTCTTTTAGTACGAATTTGCCATAAATGATTCTCATCACATATAATAGTTCGTCCATCACTAAAAGTAATTTCATATAAAGGTCTTTTACCTTGAGGATATACACCTTTTACCTTTTGAAAACCTTCATACGGAGTAGCAACTAAATCTCCAATTTTAAGAGATTCAATAGAAGTCCAACCTTTGTTTGTAAGAACTGGAGTACCATTTAATAAAGCTTTGCCCGTACCAGCATAACCTTCAAGTGTACATTCAAGTTCGTTACTAAAATACCAATCAGACAGCTTGTCGATAGCCTGCTGTTGTCCCGGATATAATTGTGAATAATCGCCCGTGGCGGCCTGTTTTGGCCTCGCTGACGGCTTATTTTTGTTTGCCTTAACACTTGTAAGGTCTTTCAATTTATCTGCGTCCATATCGGCTAAAATGCAGTGTTTTGGATATACTCAAATGCCTTACTAATAAGGGTTTCATAATGATTATTACTTATTTTATAAGTTTCAGGAGTAGAACAAACAAATATTACATCTTGTTTGTCAGTAGTTCGATTAACATAAGCTCTAACACCCATAACATTAGGAGTTGTAATCATAACAATATCGTAGTTCTGTAATAAAAACTCAAATATTATTATGAATTGTAGCGATAGGTCTAACTTTGTAAAAAAGTATCCGGGGTCATATCCTCGTTTCTTCAAATATTGAAGTAATTCCGGCATGACCACCGAATACTCTTTAATTGCGTCGAGAAGCATAATATTTTGGACTTAATCTTTTGAAAACTTTTTCGTTTCGATTATTAATACGTTCCATATCAAGTTTTCCTACTCCATTCTCAAGAGTAATCCAAATCTTCATTTTAGGAACAATAAGTTGCCAATACTTTTTCAAGTTTTCAATATCAGCTTCAGCAGCACTAAAAGGACGAATCGTAAACCAATCCCAATGTTCATTATCAGGTGTGCTAAATGCAAATGTAGCTTTCTGATAATCCTCATTTGTTATATCAATAGGGTAACGTTCATTATCAACAATTCCATAAAACTTATTATCATAAAAAAACACCTCACACTTTATAGCATGAGGTGTCATATTTGAAGTTTTACTTCTTGTTCGATTAGTTGAATCTCTATTGATATTAGCTTTCTTTACAGGAACAAGTCCTTTAAGTTTACTAAAATCCATTTATCGACCACAACGAGAACATAAAGTATGAAGCATCTGTATAGTATTGTCATTATGAAGTTTTGTAAAATCTTCACGTTTACACTTAACAACAGTACCACTGGTATTAAGTTTAATTTGGAACCAATGAGAATCTTTATCAAACTTCGTAACAACACCAACTCTATCATCACGAGAATAAAGTTGATACCTGTCTACAACAGAAAGACTTGAAATCTCAACAACTTCATCAACAACAGTACGAGTAAGAATAGTTTCAAATGCACCTTCATATCTGACTTTTACACCAGCGAACAGTGCATCACGAAGCGTTTTATATTTTCTATCCTCTTCGGAAACATCATCTCCATAAGGAATCGTATCATATAAACCACGAATGATTCCACTGAAATCACTATGAATAATCGAATAAGTTTTTGTAATAACCTTATCCTCTTGTTCAGTAGTAACTTCACCGATAAGTTTTGCAACTTTCTTAGAAGCATCAGCGATAGATAATACTTTACCATTATCGAGATAAACTTCGCTACGTTGAGGTACAACCTTTTTAACAGTAGAAAATTCACCTTCGTCAAGAATAAAGTATCCAGCACGTGGTTTAGTTTCAATAGTAATAACTTTTAAGTCAAATGTCATAGTACTTATGAAATTTTAATTTGTTTAACTTTTACTTCCATTTCTAATTGTCTTTCTACTTTATCTTTACAAAGTTGAGCTAAATAATTAACATTATCATTGTAAAGAACAGTATCACGTTTTAGGGCTACTTCAAGACTATCGGTAATAGATTTACCACAATAATCTATTTCATATTCAACTTTAACCCTAACTATATGTGTAACAGGAGTTAATTGACTTTCTAATATCCAATAATTCTTAGTACCAATCTTAACTAATACTTTAAGTTCATCGGATGAATTATCAACATCAATAACACGACCATATCTACCTTTACTGGTTACGACTTGTTGGCCTACGTTTATCATTCTTCTTACTATAATTTTGATTGTTATCTTCTCGAAGATTTCTATTAGGTTTAGACTTTCTATTATCTCCGTTATCTTTCGGATTAAGATATTTGTCTATCTGATTAGCATTGAGTTTAGGCATAAACTATTTACGACTAATAAAAGTTAAACAATCATTTGTTTGATATACACTTTCTGTAATCATAGTTTTAGTCTTATCACATTCATAATAAGTCTTTCGTTCAGTTCGTGACTTATACGAAGTTTTACTTTTACAATACTTACAAGCTCTACAACTATGAACTTGTATAATAGGTTGCTTACTCATACCATAATGTTAGATAGTTTTAATTTATATTTAATTAAGAGTTAATTTAGTAATAATTTAAGTCGGCTTCGCTGCTGGGCTTCGCCCAGCGCTCCGCTCCCCGGTGGGAGAGGAGGTTGCACGCCCACTTGTCGCGCGTGTTTCGTCATTATTAAAAAGACAAGAACGAGGAGTACTCTCGTTTCTTGTTCGTTGCTCGTCAGCACTAACAACAGCATTACTAAATGAACGTGTTGAAACTTACATAATATCATTCCGCTTGGCGCCAGCGTTAGCCTTATGAGTATCCATAAGTACTGTCACATTTTTAACTCGCATATTTTTGACAGCTTTGTATGCAAGATTGTGTACTCGGATTGGTACACTCGCGTCCATCATTTGGACACTTGTAGCGAAAGCGGGAGTTGAACCCGCACGACCATTACTGGTCACAGGATTTTAAGTCCGGCGTGTCTACCATTTCCACCATTTCGCCTTAAACCTATTATTTAATTCACATTTGAATCTTTTGTAGGAGTAATAACTTTAACAACTATTTTTCTATCAAGTTCAGCTTCTGCTAATGTTTTAGCTATAATAGGAATTGAAACTCCATTAGTATACATGATTGTAAAATAATACGGATAAATTTTAGCATGAGGATTATTGTCATTAGCCATAAGAACTTTGCTAACAACAATAATCGGAAGAGTGTAATCATTAGCTAAAACAGTTCCAGAAGGTAGAGTGATTAAAGTCATAATATTATATATTAGATTAGAATTTACATGAAAAAGAGTACCACTATTATCACAACAGAAGTACTCCGAGATGTCCATTTCAAAACATCAACATTTGGAACACAACAATCCCAATGTGAGCCGTGTGTAGGATTCGAACCTACAACCTGCTGATTACAAGTCAGCTGCTCTACCATTAAAGCTAACACGGCGTAATTATAGATAATCAGCTGGACTTGCACCAGCCTAAAATATAGTTAAGTTTTGACTTGTTGCATCTTCAAGTACCGGCTTACTATATCACCAAGTGAACTATTGGTTGCATTTATATCTCTGACATGATTATCTATAATAGTTGAACTATCAGGATTCGAACCTGAAATTTGAGAACCAAAATCTCATGTGTTACCATTACACCATAGTTCAAGAAAACAAGTTGTAAAAATAGTAGTTTAATACTGGATTGCCTATCGAGGATTTCTACTCATTACATATTTTATTATGATAATGTATTTACAACTTGTTGTATTAATTTGTTACTTATTATTTTTGTGAATAAGTGTTACACGATATACCGGCCGACATTTATTACGTTCATCACCACTGACTACGATAGTTTGAACATGACTGATTTTGCGACCTTTTCCCATTTTACCAACTTTATTATTTTCGTTAGCACGAGTGATAATGTAAGGCATAGTTCTTGTATTTATTTGTTTATTATTTATGATTCAAATATAATAATTATATATGGTATGACCAAACAAATCTTAAAATTTATTTTGCATCATCATATATAATAGTGAGTGAACCATTAGATTCCTCACGAGCTTTAATTTTATTAATAACTTGATTAATGACAATAGTTGCAATAGCCATTTTGTCTTTTTCCAATGTTACAGGACAATAATCAATTAGTTTACGATAAATGTATTCAATTTGTTTCTTAAATATACTTGTAACTTCAGGTTCAAACCTATGAATATTATCGTAAGCCTTTTGATTAATAATAAATAGGATATATAACTGTTTATCATCAAAAACAAGTCTATCTTCGATTTCTTTAACAACATCCAAAACCATTTGACCAGCATCTTGCTGACTTGTTTTGAAACAATTAATATTATCACAATTAATTCTATCGAGAACTTCTCGAACGATATTATAATAATACTTGGTTGAATGTCGATAACGTTTACCAAAGATATTAACAACTTCTTCAAGAGCAAAGAACATAATATAACAATATATCATCGTCAGATTTGTCATCAAAATAATATCATTATATATGCCTCTTTTCTTAAAATCTTTTTCTTGTTCAGCAGTCATATTTAGCTAATCTGATTTTTTCACAGCTCTAATGACTTTAATTAAACATATTGTTGCAACAATCATAATAAGAATGATACTACCAGTATTCTTTTCCGTTTTATAATCATTTGCGTGAATACTATTATATTCTGCAACAGTCATAGGCCTAATAGCAGATAATGATCCACCTCGTAAATGTTCCGGTTCCACACTTGGAAATACTATATCAGCACCAACACCCGCAGGAACATTTTCGACACGAGTCATTGTTGGATTAGGGTCTTCGAACTGAATAACACAATCTTCTAAATTTGGCATAATTTACATGACATAAATAACAATTCGAGTAATATAAACTTGTCTTCCAGTAGGTTCAGTTTCAGTTTTAAGAATATATTCTTTTCGACGAACTACATATCGAACATTATTGATTTCGATATAATCGTCACGACTAACATTAATATCACCTTGTATAGGTAAATTAATAATAGTACCTTTTGTTTCAGATATAATTTCACATAACATAGTTTAACACTATTTTAAGATTCTTTGTAAATACCTAAGTATTTAACATTTACTAATTTAACAAAGTTAGTATTATATTTCTTACGAGCTTTAATTTTAGCATTAAGACGAGTTTTATTTTCAGTAGATGCAATTACTTCAATTATTACGTTACAATGTTTATTATTATCTAATTCAATTGTAACATCTCAAAATTTCATATTAATAACAGTATTAGTGCGACAAGTGGGCGTGCAACCTCCTCTCCCACCGGGGAGCGGAGCGGCTGGGCGTAGCCCAGCTGCGTAGCCCTCTCCAGTTGCAACTTATTTTTTATTAGCTTTTCTATAAGCATCACGAAACTCTCGAACAGTATCAGCGAACGATTTACGATAAATACGCCTACGTTCTTTACAATAGTAAACGACTTGTGCGATACCGTTTACTTCTTTAACAGATACAATTAGTTTAGCAGTCATATGATTAACAGTTTATACTCCAATAGCAATACCAGTTAGGAAAGCCAATGAAATAATTATATAAATAATACCAGTGAGAGTTTTTGATTCATCACCGTCAATACATTTGCAAAAGCTTATTAGACCTATTAAACTCCAAAAGACTATTGCTATTATTTTCCATATCATAAATTAATATTGATTATGAATCATTGTATCAATTTTACAAGTATTTTCAAGATAATCAAGATATTTATGATATGAACTTTCACTTGTAAAACGATAAGAATACTGATTGTGGTCTGTTTTAATATCAACAAGATGTCCATTATCATCTAAATAAATAGACTCAATAGAATACTTATTAATATAAACATCCCCCAAACATACAAAACCATCTTGAATATCATCATTAATAGTTTTATCAACTGCTCTATCTTTGGCCTTATTATAGGTATAAGTAATAGCGGAAATAATAAAGCAAATGATGATACAAATACAAGGAAGAAAAAACATACTGTTTGACATAATTGAATTATTGTTAAAATTTATAATGTAAAATGTGCTATAACTTGACCAATCAGTAAGAATAATAGTACGAGAGATACTATTTTAATATTTTTATTTACTGATTTGAATGTTGATAGTTCTTGTTGAAGTTTACCAATGTAAGATATTTGTCTTTCAAGTCGGTCATTTAATTCTTCATTACGAGATATGAGAACTTGTACTTTTTCTGATATTTCACGAGTTTGTACTGTTGCTTCTTCAATAATTTTAGATTTTCGTAAACTAAGAAGTCTTACTTCTGCATATTGAAGAATAAATTCTCGTGATGTTGTACCTAATGCAGATGTTTCTATCGAACTAAGTATATCATAAATATCTTCGATAGCTAATGTAGGAAATTTCTTATGTAATACCATCATATCAGGCATTGTAATACTACCCATACCTGCAACGATTGTACGTTCTAATGCAGATATTTTTCGTTTAGGAGATTCTATTGTGTTCATAGTTGATTAAATTAATGAAATGAGATATTTTACAAGTAATACAATCCAATATCCTGCGAATAAAAATATCAGAAATGATGCTTGTAGTTTTTCTGTTAGTGTAAACTCTGGTTCACCAGTTATGTTTACTGAATTTCCTACTGTTAATTTAACAAATAAATAGGAAATGATAAATCCAATGATAGCACAAGTCATAATAGTTATTATATTAAAACTATTGTAATTAATAATGAAGATAAGTAATATAAAAGTAAAGAATAAATAATTACAATTAATATTACAAATTCTATTATAATTACAATGTCAATTAATAATGAAAATTAAGATAATAAAATGAATGAAAATTAAGATAATAAAATGAATGAAAAAGATGAAGATAATATTACTATAATTAATTGTATAAATAAGAATTTGTAATTGATGTAAATAATAAAGATTGAAAAAGAATAAAAATTATTACAAATTCTATTACAATAATTATAGTAATTTCAATAATAAATATTACAGATGTTTTTAATTGAAAAGATAATGAAAATATTAAAGATAAAAATAAAGAAAATGTTATTACAATTATTATTGAAAATGATATTAAAAATAAAAATGAAAATATTAATATCAAAAATATTATAAATGATAATGAAAAATAATCAATAATAATTATAAGAAATCAAATTGAGATTGTTAATGAAAATAAAGATATGAAAAATGATAAAAATGTTAAAGGGATTAATAATAGGAAATTGATAAGAACAATTATAGGAAGATTATTTGCCTAAAATTAGAGATTCTGATAGTGGAAATGATAAAGATAAAAGTGGAGATAATACCTCCGCAACCAATTCCTCTAATTCACATCATTTTAATCTCTTAAATTCTTCTTTAATATCTTCCAGTTTTTCTTCTGAAATTAATACATTTTGTCCTATTCTAAACACTTGTTCTTTTATTGTTTTAATTGCTTCTTCTTGTACTCGTAATTTTTCTACTAAAATTCGAAATTCATTTTCTCTTTCTTTTTGTAGATTTACAAAATGCGCAATAATAAATCCCGTAATTGTGATAATTAATAGCGCAGCATAAACCGAAATTAATATCGCTTGTGGAACAGTAAATCCTATTTGTTCTAATGATAAACCGAATATAGCTAATGATTCAATTAGAACTAATGCTATAAATCCTAACCATTTCATAGTTTTAATAGTGTTGGTCGTAATATAAATTAAAGTGTTGGTCGTAATGAAACTTGTAATTTACGAAAAGAATGACGAACATCATTACGACGTTCGTCACCCTTAACGTTAGTTGTTTAGTGTGTTACCGGAAGAGAAAGCAAGGTGTTTCTATCTTCCTCGTTAGCCATATTCGGAGTACGTCCGAACATAAGGCGGAAAGTTTCAACACGATATGCCATATCACCGGCAGCATGTGCGGCTCCATTGATACGATTAATCGCAGCACTTTTGAAGTCAGTATCTTTGTACTCCTTGCCGATAGCCTCAACTATCATTGTATCAGTAGTACGATAAGGAACAAGTTCGCCCGCCTTGTATTCTTTGCCGTCCACCGTTACGGCCTTTTTGGTCTTGTAACCCCATTCGCCCGGCTCGCCTTTCGGTATTACTCGCAATGTCATTTCGTAATACTTGGGCGGATTCGTCAACGTGTTGAGTTCCTCAACCATATTTCCGGCGTTATCGCGTTCGGCTGTTTCCTCGCTAATACAGAGGCACGAGAAACCGAACATTTTAGCCCTACTTTCGGTAATACTTAACGGTGTGTCGAGTTTCGCACCGCTTTCGGCATCAAATGCACGCAAGAATACGACATTATCGGTATTCTCTTTACCATTAATTGCCAGCGGTTTAGTTTTACCACTAATGCGTACAACTTTAACAATTGTTTCAGTTGCTTCTTTGATTTGCTTTGCCATAGTTGAATAATGTTTAATTAGACTATTCAGGAAACGTTTATTTTTTCCTTTCCTGCAATCTTAAGCGGGGGGCTTCGCAAACCCTTGAATGGACGGGGCAGTTTCATTAGGTACTTCCACGATATAAATACTTATATTATTTCCAATATCTATAAAAACATTTACATTAATATTAAAATTATCTCCATGATTATTATCTCATTTATCATTAAAAAAGTCTTAAAAATCTTTACAAAAATAATTATCATAATTAGAATCTATAAAAATACCTTTACAATTATCAAAATTTATATTACAAATATCTTTATTTTCATTATTATCTTTATTAAAATTTTCATTATTACTTATATTATTTTCGATACCCATAATAAAACTCACACATTCGTCATTAAAATTATCTATAAAATCCCCTTTATCTATCATTATAAAATCATTGAAATATATAAAATATTTATCTTTATCATCATTATTTGTATAAACACTTCCACGATATAAACATTCATATTATTTCCGATACCTATAAAAAGACTTACAGATTTATCACGAAATTTATTATTAAAATTACCTTTTCTATTTTTATTTTTATCATTAAAATCCTTAAAAATTTTATTTTTATTTTCATTATCTATAAAAACACTTATAAAAATATCTGAATTATTATTAAAAATTTAATTATCTATACTATTAAAAATATGAAAATAATCTCTAATTTTTGAATCTTAATTTTCTTTATTTTTAATTTTACTTAAAATTTCATTAGTTTCTTTATTAAAATCTCTATTATTTTCATTACAATTTTCCTTAATTTTTAATGTAATTTCAATATTACTTGTAATTTGACCTGTAAAATTACCTGTAAAATGACCTCTATCTTCACTAAAATCTACAATTTTTGCATCATTATTTTCCGTAATTTTTGAATGAATTTTTGAATTAATTGACCATATACCTATATATAGTAATAATATTACAAGTAATATTATTACAAATAATGAATATATAATATATATACAAATTCCAACTCGTAATTCAGAAACTATATCAAATAATCACGAAATTAATAACGAATTTAATAACGAAAAAATTAGTTCAAAAATTAGTGATTTTAGTAGTGCAACTGGTCAAGATACTAATGTCGCCAAAATTAATCCTTTTGGTTGGAAAACTGGTGATGCAAAAAGTGGTAAACTTTGAAGAGCTTTTAATAAGGATTTTATTAGTTTTAACTTGTGTACTCCCGGTGGGGGAGTGGGTTGGACGCCCACTCGTGAGGTCTTACAATCGCTAATATTGTAATTACTATTAGACTTATTGATAATTCTGCTTCTGATAGTAATAGTTTTATTAATTCAGTTTGAAATTTATTTAGATTTGCTTGCATGGGATAAGATTATATTATATATTTGTACTCGTAGTTATAATAATGTAAATCCTAAACAAAGTAAAACTATGGAAACAAAAATTGCATTTAGTCCTCGTGGTAACAAAGTTCTTCTTCGTGCAGATTTTGAAGTATCTACTCTTAATATTCTTAATAACGAGGAAATTAATAAGATTCCAGCTAAATCTTATACTGTTAGAGCTATTGCCGAAAATGTCAAAGGTCTTAAAGTTGGAGATAAAGTAAAACTGGAAAACGGTTGTATTCCTACTCTTATTCGAATGCCGAGCGATACTCAAACACTTGCTGCTAAACAGAAAATTCATCGTGAAGGTAAATCCATTGTTGGTGTTGGAACTGTTAAGTTTAGTGAGTTTGTTCTTGTAGATGAATATTCTATCGTAGGTGTTTGGATTGAATCTCCTGCCGTTAATAATTAAATTATGCTTAATCCTTTTGTTTATGATAAGTTAGTTCCTTTCGTAGATGAACGTATTGAAAAACATCTTAAACCTTATGTTCTTCGACGACCTGCTTCTTATAAACGAAGTGTTGCGGCTTGGGAAAAGTTAAGACCTGACCAAAAGGCGAAAGTATTAGAGTTACTGGAAAGAACACAAAAGGATAGTGTTGCCAAAGCTATGATGCGAGGAGATGAAGTTGTTAGTGTTCCTCGTGTTGGTAGATTTGAATATAGTCCAGCTAAGTTCTTTAAGAAAACTCATGCTGAGGAACTTGAAGGTTTAAGTCGAGAGGAACGTAAAGCAAAGATTATTGCTTATCATATTGCTAATCGTCGTAGACGTAGAACTGCCGAAGAAGATGGGAAGAAAATGCGTTTCAGAAAAGATTTTGCCAAAGGGTAGAATACTGTACTTTAATGAAGAGGAACATAAGTACACAGATGATTTAGGTAATGGTTACATATCTGTTACTACTCTTATTGGTAAATATACGCAAGAATTTAAGAAAGAAGAAATTGCCGCCGCGTGTGAACGTATAGGTAAGAATCCTCGACATCCAAAATATCAAAAATATAAAGGTAAAACTAAGAAACAAATTCTTTGGGAATGGGAACAAGAAACTATTAAGGCTTGTGATAAAGGAACAAAGAAACATAATTACCTTGAAACTGCTATTAAGACTTGTAATGGATATAAGCTGAACGCTAATGGTTTTATCAATGATAGAATCTATACGATAGATGATATTGTTGGTAGTCATAAATACGGTAAGCTAAATCTTGAATATTTTGTTAAGACTGGTATTCGAGAAAAGTATCCTGATATATTTAGTCTGATTGCTGCTCTTGTTACGAAAGGTTATCATATCTACGCTGAGATTGGTGTTTATGATAGCCAAAATCTTGTTTCCGGTCTTATTGATATTCTCTTAATTCGTGATAAGGAATTTATCATTTTAGACTGGAAAACTAATAAGGCTCCAATTAGATTTGAAAGTGGTTATTATGATAAGAAACTTGATGGTACACTTGACCTCAATAATTTTATTTATAAAGAGGAATATTTCGGTGCACCACTTGACCACCTCGCTGATAGTATAGGTAATCATTATGCAATGCAACTTTCTACTTATGCTAATCTTGTTGAGAGCTGGGGTTATAAAAATGTAGGAATTATTCTCTGTCATATTAGAACTATTCAGAATCAATTTCAAGACGAAAATGAAGAAGATGAGGAAGTCGTAGAAATGTATGATATTCCTTATCTTAAAAATGAAGTCGAAATGATGATTGCTGATTATTCAAGTAAACATATTTATAAAACTGCTAAAACACTTTTTTAAACTATGAAAACTATTAAGATTTATTATATAGATACTCGTGGTAAACTTGCAGTAAATCTTATTAGGATTTTTAATAGTAATTATCGTGGGCAACTATAAAATTTAGTTTGGGCGATAGAAGTGTTATAAGTGATGTTACAAATGGTGTCGCCAGTGGGCGTCCAACCCACTCCCCCACCGGGTGAGGGTGCGGAGCACCCGAAAGGCCGAGCGGAGCGAGGCCCACACAAGTTACAAAAAGTATTACAAATATGAAAGCAACAAAAGAATCAAAATATAACGCATTATTTAATAAACTTATTGGTGTAAATGATTTACCAAATAGACTTATTGGAATTGCGAAAGATTTAGAATATCCTATATTTAGGAAAAATGATAGTTATCCTATTAATCTTAATATTTGGGGTATTCGTTCTAAAAGTAGCTGTACTAAACATTATAATGATGTTATTGTAATGTTTTATGAACGAGATTTTAATATATGGGAATGTATGGTTTTTGAAGCTACTACTGACCCAAGTAATCTAAATCTTGAAACTCCTGTTAATAATAAAGGTTGTGCAGTTCTTCGAGAAGGTGTGCATAAAGCTCTTTGGAAAATAGGTAAACATAAAGGACAATATAAAGCACTTGTTCAAGCTAATCCTTGTCAAGTAATTCGTGACAATAACCGAGATGACAAAATTGATATTACCGATAATACTGACTTTGGTATGTTTGGTATTAATTTACATAGGGCGTCAAGCTGGAAAGTAAGTGACGAGATTGGTCTTTATTCTGCTGGTTGTCAAGTTATCAAAGATGTGAATCAATGGAATGATATTATTATTCCTTTGTTTGATAAGGCAATTGGTAAAGGAACTCAATCTTATGTTCTTATTAATGAAATAGATTTAGATTTGTAAGTTATGAAAGATACTGTTCGATATATATTTTATATTGTTTTGATTCTTGCGATTGGTATTGGAGTTACTTATTTAGGCAGGTATATTAATCGTAAGTTTTTAGGTATTGAAAGGCATGATGAAACTATTAAATCTTTAAGGGATAGTCTTAATAGTTTCATTAAGAAATATGATAAGATTATTAATGAACAACAATTTGTTATTGATAGTCTTAGAGGAATTGAACAAAAAACTATTACTATTTATGAGAAAGCTGAAAGTGATTTTAATGATAGTAATATCATTAGTGATGATTCCGTTCTCCGCTATATCGCAAAAAAGATACAAGATTGATGGCGATACGGTTATTGTTTTTACTCCGAAAGAAACTCGTAAGTTAGCTATAAAACTTCTTGAAGGTGAAAAATATGAAAAACTTTATCTTACTGCCAATGAAATTCAAAAGATACAAGATAGCGTTATATCCTTCCAGTCTTATCATATTGCTATTCGTGATAGTCTTTTGGTTGTTTCTTTTGGTGGCCTTGATTCACTCAATAGTAAGTTAATTGATTATCAAGAAAGATATTTAGCTGAACGAAAAAAGAAACGTAGAAATGGTTGGATTGCAGTTGGTTCTATTGCTTTGAACGCTGTATTAATATTTGTATCAAGTCGATGAGTAAAATTAAAAATTATATTCCTAAGAGTTGTGTATTAGCTGGTGTTGATATTTTAACTGTTATTACAGAGAATAAACAAAACGCTGGAAATCTCGGTAAATCTTCTATTGCTAATGGTGTAATTCAATTACAATCATTAGATTATGGAATTGAGATTTCTAATACACAAATGCAGAATACATATTTTCATGAACTTGTTCATCAAATGCTTAGTAGTATTGGTGAATTAGAATTAAGTGAAAATGAAAAGTTTGTTCAGAATATGGGAAATATGATATTTGAATTTCTTCGTACTGCTGATTGGATTAGGTTAGAAGAGTTCAAACATAATAAGTTTTCTGATGCAGATAGTAATGCACCTTTTATTCAAGAAGGTATTGCTGAAATAAGATAATGTATGGTACATGGATTTAAGATAGAAAATGATAAACTAATTCTTGATGTAGAAGAGATACTTCAATATCCTTTACTTCAACAGATATATGCTCGTGATGATAGTAAAGATAAATCTTTTGCAGAAAAAGAATTTAGATTTATATTATATTTATCCGATAGAAAAGGTTATGTAACGAAAGCAGGACTTACTAAAAAAGAAGCTTATGCTTATGCTAAGTCTAATGCCGGTTTGGATGAATCTTATCTACCGGATAAAGTTGTTTTATCTGCTATTGAATTTGTAAAATTAAATCTTAATATTACAGCTGTTGAAGATTTAATTAATTCTACTATTAAATCTTTGAATCTTTCAAGTAAGTTAGTTCGTACATTAACTGATGGTATAGAAGATTTAATGTCGAAAGAACTTGAAATGAAAGATTTAGCTCTTTGTGAAGATACTCTCAAACAGATTATTAAAATTGCTAATGAAATTCCTGCACGAGTTGAAAGTCTTACTGAGCTTAATGATAAGTGGGATAAGATTGAAAAAGGTGTAACATCAATTCGTGGTGGAGCTGAATATAGAGATAGCTATGACGGAACAAATGATAGAGCATCTAATGCTCCTAACGAAACAGAAACATTATCGTAAAGACAATCGTTATGGTTATGAAACTGGTCGAAGTCCGTTTATAGATTATATACTTGAAGATAAAGAAAGTTACAAACCTTTATCTTCAAGTATTTGTCGTTTTACTGGTAAACCTTGGATTGACAGAGATAACGATTTTCTTATAGGTGAAAGTGGTGGTGTACTTATGAAAATAGACTTTGTTTTCGTAGGCACTGAAATATTTAGTCGTGTTGCAGACTTTTATGAAAAACATGGATGTTATTGTCTTGAACCTGATGATAGTCCTAATGCCATAAAGTTTTGGCAACGTGAAATGGATAGACGAGTTAAAGGTGTTCAGGCATATTGTAAATTATACATTAAAGATATTCTTGCTTATTTAGCAGCTAAATCTGATGCTGAACGTAAGGCTTTACTTCATAAAGTTCGTATAACTGGTGACCATTATAATTATCTTAATTATGGTCGTATCGAACGTGCTCCTAATGAAAAGGAACGTAAACAGTTAGATAAAGAGGGAAGATTTAAGGTTAATACTGTTGAAGGTTTTCCTCGATTTTGGGATGGAGATTATTGGAACTTTAAAATTGATGAGTTGATTGCTAACAATAGTTGTAACTTATGTAAGGCAAAAGCTCGTCGTAAAGGTTTTTCATATAAACGTGGTAGTCAAGCAGCTAATACTATTAACGCAAATAAGAATGTAACTGTTACACTTGCTGCCGACCAAATGGATTACTTAACTGAAAAAGGTGCTACATCTTATATGGTTAAAGTTAATCTTGATTGGTATGAAGATAAAACTTATTGGCGAAGAGGTTATTTAAGTGAGAACTTTGATAAAGGTATTGAACTTGGATATAAGAAATCAAAAGAAGGTCAAAAGGCTTTCGGATTTCGTAGTAAACTTTTAAGTGTTGCTATTGGTAAAAATGAAAGTGCCGCAGTAGGTAAGAAAGCTATTGAAACTGATTTTGAGGAAGCAGGTAAATGTCCTAATCTTCAAAAGGCATTAGACGTTATGATGTCTAATAGTGAATCAGGCGCAATGCGAATTGGTACTATTCGTGTGTATGGTACGGGTGGTACAAAAGGTGCTAACTGGGAAGCTTTTAGTAATTGTTTTTATAATCCCGGAAAGAATGATATGCTTCCTATGGAAAATATCTGGGATGCTAATAGTAGACACGCTGTTTGTGGTTTCTTTTTTCCGCAGATATGGGATTATGAACCTTTTATAGAAGATGGTAATTCTTTACTGTTTGCTTCTTGGAAGGATGATTATGACAAGAAACGTGGTGCAGAAAAAGAGAAAGATGCTGGTGAATATAATATTTATGTAGGTCAACGTGCTAACAGTCCTAATGAGGCATTTACGAACACACAAGAGAACATTTTTCACAGTCCGGAACTTACTAATCATATTAACGCTATTAAATATGATAAGTCTAATCATTTTTATGAAGATGGTTGGTATATACTTGATGATGGACGTGTTAGATTTGTTACTAAACAGGAATGTATTGAACGAGCTATATTTGGTTCCGATAGATTCCATGAGTATATAACTGATGTACCTCATAATTCAAAGACTGATGTTCATGGTTGTATAAGAGAATTTTATTCTCCTATTCCAAATGATGGTAGTCTTTATTTTATTTCTTATGACCCATATCGTGTAGATAAAAATAAAGAAGAAGTTAGTACAAAAAATTCACTTGCAAGTTTTCAAGTGTGGATGCGTACTAACAGTAAAACTCCTTACATGGGTAAACGACTTGTTGCTTCTTATTGTGGTCGTCTTGATACTATGGAAGCTGTCGATAAACTTGTTCTTTATGCTTGTTTACGTTGGAATTGTAAAGTTCTTTATGAGGCTGGTACTGGTGAACTTGTTACTAATTTCAAGAAATGGGGTTATAGAGATAAGTTATTAAAAGACCCAAGTAGTTATATTAATCGTAGTGTTGATGGCCCTCGTATTACTGGTTATGGTATTGTAATTGGTGATGGCGATATTAAGTTAGAGGGTATGCGCATGGTGCGGGATTTCTTATACGAAATTGTCGGAAAAACGTCCGACGATACACCAATATATAGATTTAATCAAATTTATGATATAAGTTTCTTATTAGAGTTAGATAGATTTATATTTGGGCGTAATGCAGACCGATTAAGTTCGGCTATTGTTGCAATGTTTGAATTTCGTAAAGATTCCCTTTTACTTGAACGAGAAGCTAACTCAAAAAGTAAAACTAATAACACTGGTCGTAAAGTTAATAGATTCCTAAAATGAGTGAACGTGATTTAAGAGCAACTCCACTTGTTATGCCTGACCAGCGTGCAAGTACTGCTACAAAACAAACGAAAGCTTGGTACATTCCTAATTGTAATTATTGGATTAATCTTGCTATTGGTCAGAATGATAAAACTGTTACACAGAAATTTCTCGATGCTGCTAATGGTTTAGTAGACCCTAAGACTTATGAATATGTTCTTCGGAATTATATTGATAAGGTTGGTGAGAAAGCTGTAATGTATGGTGAGATACGTGATGTAGATTTTCTTACTCCTATTAAAGAACGATATATGGGAGAATTTATTAATATGTTCTCTAATTATCAAGTATTTAATAATGACCCTTCTGTAACTCTTGCTCGCAATAAAGTTCTTGCTGATAAAGTAATGGCTTATTGTAATCAAGAAATTATTAATCGTCTTAATGAAGCAGGATTTAATACTGGTCAAAAGACAATTAAGCAAGGTGAACTTAACGATATTATTGAGGAAGTTCTTAACGATTGGATTGATGATGTAACTATTACAACTCAAAAACGTCTTGAACTTATCAATACTATTGTTGAAGCAAAAGACAAGTATCAACAATGCTATTTCTATTGGTGGGCTTGTGAAGAGGTTTATACTTATCGAGAAGTTTATAAAGGTGATGTTTATCTTCAAGTAATATCTCCTCTCGAATATTATCGTATTGAAAGTGGTCAACGATATATTGAAGATGATGATGCAGGACTTCGTGTTTATCGAATGACTATTCCTCAAATTATTGATAGATTTCGTGATGAACTTACAGATGCAGAAATGAATTATCTTAAAGATATTTATACTGTATCTCCTAAATATGATGCTCCTGATGGTATAGTTCAAATCTTCAATAAAACAGATTTTGCTGAACGTAAAGCTATATTACATACTAACGCAGAAGCACTTCGTAGTGAAGCTAGATTATATGGTAAAGAAATTGATATTTATCATTATGTTTGGAAAACTGAAATTAAACAAGGTATTCTTAAACATCGAGATTTATTAGGAAATGTTGTAGAAAGTGTTGTAGATGAGGATTATGAATTTGATGCTTCTGCTGGTGATATTGAAATTGAATGGGAATGGATAAATCAAGTTTGGGAAGGTTGGCGTATAGGTGGTTGTCATAGTGGTATTTATATTAAGCCGCGACCTATCGAAGTTCAACGTGAAAGATTTAACAATTATAGTGATTGTAAATTACCTTATAATGGTATTGTAGGTTTACATAAAGATAATCTTCGTAATCCTATTCCTTTCCGTGTTTTACCTTATCTTGCTCTTTATCGTATTTATACTTTACAACAAGAACGTGCAGTAGCTAAGTTTAAGTCTTGGTTATTATTCCCTGAAAGTATTCTCGCTGATAGTAGCGATATGACTACTGAAGAACGTCTTGCTGTTGCAAATAAAGATAGTTTCTTACCGTTTGATGATTCTGATGCACAACCTAATGCTTTACAATCTATTCGAGAAGTAGCTACGAGTGCTATTACGAATTATATTCAAATGCTTGATAATCTTAAACAAGGTTTGAAAGCAGAAGCTTGGGAAGCAGCTAATATGAATAATGCTCGCTTCGGTGATGCTAAAGATTATGCAGGTAAGGCTGTTAATGAATCGAATTATTCTCAAGCAATGACCGGAAGTGTTTGGAGTCTTGAATGTTTCAATCTTTTCCGTGAACGTGATTATGTTGCAAATATTGATTACAGTAAGTTTGCTTGGATTGATGGTAAACGAGGTTCTTATGTAGACCCGACAACTAATAAAGTTGTTGTAGTTGATATTGATGGTTTTTCTGATTTCTCTGGTAATATTGGAATTTATATTCGTAATAATGCCGATGTTCAGAATAAGCTGAACATGATGAAAGAACTTGCATTTAGTGCAGGTCAGAATGACCAACTGGAAGTTGCTATTGAAGCTATTGAAAATAATAATATTACTTCTATTGCTAAGAATATTAAGAAAGCTATTCAAGCTCGTCGAGATTATGAACTTCAAATGCAACAAGTTCAACAACAAGCTCAAGCAGAAGTTGAACAAATTGTTAGTCAGCGTGAAGCAGCTAAACAAGAATTTGAAGCTCAACAAAATGCTCTTGATAGAGAACATGATGTTAATCTTGAGATTCTTAAACAAGAAGGTGAAAAAGAGATTTGGAATATGCGACTTAAAGTTGATACCAATGGAAATGGTAATATAGATAAAGATGAAGCTATGGCTGCTCAATCTGGTTACACTGCTTCTGATGTTAATAGAATAAAGTTACAAAAAGAGTTAAAGCAATGATGACCGAGAATTATCGACGGCGAGCAAGAGAACCTGCAAGATAATACTACTATAATTATTGATAATATATTATATATAGTATATCTTTGTTCATGTAATAATATTCAACTATAAATAAATACTAATATGGCTGTTGAAAAAGTTGTTATACCTGATGATGAAACTCAGGAGCAAAAACAAGAACGTCTTCGTAAAGAATTAGAAGAACGTAAAGCTAAGGAAGCTAAAGAAGCTCAAGAAGCTGAAGAACGACGTAAAGCTGAAGAGGAAGCTGCTCGTAAGAAAGCTGAAGAAGAAGGTGATAAGGGTGGTTCTACTGGTAATGGCGAAGAAAAAACTGAACCGGAACAAGTAGAAATTGATGGTACTCTTTACACACTTGATGATAACGGAAACGCCGTAGATGATAACGGTGAAATTAAGTTCACAAAGGAACAGATTGATGCAATGTCTGATGAAGGTGCTAATGAATTAGACGGTGATTATATCGAAGCTATTTCAAAAGCCAGTGGCATTGTTATTAAAGATGAGAAAGGTGAACCTATTAAGTTTGAACCTACGATTGAGGGTTTTGCTAAACGTGAAGCTGCTGTAAAAGCTCTTGGTGAACGAGAGGGTTTTGCAAAAGGTTTTAATGAGTTTTTAGCTAACAATCCTGATATTGCAGCTCTTGTTGAATATAAGAGTAAGTTCGGTACAATCGAAGGTTATTCGGCAAATGTAGATTATAGCAAAGTTGAAATCAAAGATGATGATAACTTACTTGCTGATTTAATCTATAAAGCTGAAATTCAAAAAGGTACTTCCCCGGAACGTGCTAAACGAATTGTTGAGTTTGCAAAAGCAAATAATACTCTTAAAGATGATGCAACTGAAAGTCTTAACTGGTTGCGTAAAACTCAAGAGAGTGAGATTAAAGCAATTCGTGAACGTGAGGCCAAAGAAATGCAGGCTGAACTTGAAAAGGAAATTAAATACTTTGGTGTTTCTTATGAAGATGACGGTACTGTTAAAGTTCATAATGCACCGGGTAGTCTTTATGATTTAATTGTTGTTAAAGGTCAGATTGGAGAATACGCTCTTCCGAAAGAAGGTCTGAGAATTAAGACAACTGATGGTGAGAAACTTGTTTCTCGTCAAGAGTTATTTGATTATTTCTCTCGTCCTGTTCAAGAGATTAATGGAATGGTTTATAGTCAAGCACAGATTGATGAAATTAATCGTCTTTCTAATCCTGCTGAATTGGCTATGCGATTTATTATGAATCTTGATGGTGGAGTTGACCAACTTATTAAAGCTGAACTTGCTAAAAAAGAAGTTAAACGTCTTCGTTCATTAGCAAGTAAGACTGGTAAAAACAATGGTAATCCCAGAGTCCAAAAGACTGCAAAGGATGATAAAATTGTTTTACCTATTAAATAAAGCAAATGTTCTTGCCTTATAATAATAACTTAACCAAAAATCTAATTTACAATGCGTGAAATTGGAACTGTAAAATTTGACTCGAATCAATATACAGATGCTAATATGCTTCTGAATTTTGATTTGATTGACCCTGTTAAACTTAATCGTAATCTTACTTATCTTTGGGGTAAGGATAGTGACAAGTATCCTCTTCTTACTCTTACTGAGGGTCAGGGTGCTGTTACAACAAAAGTTAAGCTGAATGGTGGTGATACTCAATATACTTGGGAAATTGCTCCTCGTCAGCGTGTTACTTCTCGTCTGAAAAAGCTGGTATCTGATAAAAGTGCTATTCAGCCTTACGGAACTGTTGAGGTTGAAATGGAGGATAATTGGTTTATTTATCAGCACACGGCTATTGCTCCTTCGGGTATGCAATGGCGTATTCAGAATGAGGGTATTGCTACTTCGACTGGTGGATACGTTTATCGTTTTACCAATATGTCAGGTGCTCCTATCTCGGCTGATGCTGTTGCAAAAGACTTCATTAGTGGTGCTATTTGGGCATTAGGTGCTTCGACTATTCCGGGTAGCAAGTCTGACGGAAACCGCTCGAACAACCAATCGTTCAGCAAGGCAACCAATCAGTATGGTTACTATCGTTTCTCGAAAGAGATTGCTGGTAACATGGGTAATAAGGTTGTTAATATTGCGTTTGATACTGCATCTGGTGGTGAGCGTAGTCTGTGGATGCCTTACGAAATGAAGATGTGGGAAATCATGCGACGCGAGATGCTCGAAGAGGACTTGTGGTTCTCGGAGTACAACCGCGATTCGAATGGTATTATCCACTTAAAGGATGAAAAGACTGGTGAGGCAATTCCTCGTGGTGCTGGTGTTCTTGATATTCTCAAGGCCGTTGGTAATTATGAAACGTATTCTGTTCTGACACTTAATCGTTTCGACCGTATCATCACTCGTATCTTTGACAATCGTATTGATTCTACCGTTGAGGAACTTGTTCTTTATTGCGGTAAAGGTTTCGCACGAATGTTCAATGATGCTATCTACTATGATGCTCGTCTTAAGAATTACTTTGTAACTCTTGGTGATAATGAGATTAAGAGTGATGGTGAGATGATGTCTTATGGTAAGTATTTTAACCGTTATAAGATGTTTAATGGTAAGATTCTTACTGTTAAGATTGTTGATATGTTCGACCACGGTATTCGTGCTCGTCGTGACCGTGAAGCCGGTAATATGTATCAAGGTCTGCCTATTACTTCTTATAGTGCTGTATTCCTTGACCATACTATGGGTTCGAATGGTGAGCGTAATATTAAGTTTGTTTGTGAAGAGGGTCGTGAGTATAAAGTAGGTGTCTATAAAGGTATGGCTGAACTGCCTGCTTCGTGGGGACTTGCAAGTGGTACTCAACTGTCGGATACGAAGGATATTGCTTCTTATGAAGTTCTTGGTTCGCAAGGTATCAATATTGATAATCCTACTACTTCGTTCTGGCTTGATTTAGCTCTGAACTAACACCCAATTTGAGTAGTAATAATCGAAAGGTTATTACTACTCATTAACATATAAAAGATTGAATAACTTAAAATGTTAAAAATATGATTAAAGTTAATCGTTCAGTTCGTATTGAATGGAGGAACAATCCTTCTTCTTTTGAACTTCGGAATAAAGATGCTTTCAAAACTGACTTTCTTCGTCTTGGTTCTGCTATTCGTCCTGTTAATGAACTGCTGAGCCGTAGTGAGGAAATGCGAGTTCTTCTTCCTACTGTTGTTGGTGTATCTCCTATTGATAGTTCTTGGCAAGAACGAATCACTACATACTTAAATGATTTTCTTCTTGAGATTCCTGTTCATGGCTTAGAGTTCGATACTTCATACGTTTTAGATTTAGGTAATCCTGCTCTGAAAAGTAATATCGACGAACTTATTGGTAAACTTAAAAAAGCTGATAAGATTAAGAATGAAACTGGTTCAGAACTTGAAGCTATTGTTCTGAAACGGATTAAGGAACTTGATGAAATGGAACTTTATAAGTATGTTACTTTTGTTAATATTCCCGATTATATTAGTTGGAGATATTGCCTTTTAAGTAGCAAAGTTGCTAATAAAGTTGAAGACATTAATAAAAGCGTCAATATTCAGTTTTATCTTACTTCGGATAGTGAGCGTAAAGCACTCAAAGCTGCTCGGACGAAACTTCGCACTGATGCTCTCAAGAAATATACAGAACTTATTAATAATCCGAATAGCGCACTTATCGACAATGTTGTTGTATCGACAGGTAGCGTAGGCGATTATTCGGAATTTATGGCGATGACTGCCGATGATAAGCAATCTGTTCTTCTTGAACTTATTGACAGTGACCCGCAGAAGTTTATTAGTATTGTTGATGATAAACATCTGGAGATGAAAGCTAAGATTACTATTTATCTTTGGATGAATATTATTCGACAACTTCCGAATAGTTCTATCATTGTCGATGCTTCTAATCCGGAAAATGTTATTGGTAATAATATTAATGATGCTATCTCGTATTTCTCGAATGATAACAACAAAGGTATTGTTGCCGAGTGGAACGCGAAGTATCGTAGTTTGAAAGGTTAGTCATGTATGAAACGGTAAAAGAGTTACACATCGAAATAGAGCAACGAATACAGCAGATAACATCTAATAGGCATCGGAGTATTGCTCCTCAGTTTATTGATATGATGCTGAATCGAGCTGCCGTTAAATATATACAAACTAAATCAAATAGGAAAACTAATTATAAAGGCGAAGGTCTTGAAGATAGTAAAAAACGTGTAGATGATATTCAATCATTAAAACGTGAAACACCGTGGCTTAAACTTAAACGTGATAAGCAAGATGCGGATTATCCAAATAGAGCTTTCGTTATTCTTCCGGGTGATTATCTAAAACTTATTTCTTCTACTTCTCGATTAACTTATGGTAAAGCTCGACTTGTTGAGAATTTACATGAGGTTTATCCTGATGATGAAGTTAAGAATTTATATTATCATCTAATTGATTTGTCTAAAATTACCTTAACTGGTGATGAATTTAATGGACAAATTATTATTAATGGGAATGAGATTGATATTTCAGATATTCTTTCTCTTTATGATAGTGATTCAGATAAGATTGATTTGTATGAAATTGCAGGTTTGACTTGTGATAGATTACGTCAAGCTCTTTCTAATGAATATAATGTTTATTGGGAGAATCTGATTGGTCGTTATTATAAAGATTGTATTATTATTACTTCTAATGCAAAAGATGAAATTGCATTGAAAGTTAATAATACAGACATTCCTGTTATTACTTATAATACTACTTATGACGAGTTCGTAAATGTAGGAAATAAGTTTTCTGAAAATGATTTAATTGCTACCGAAAATATTCGAGCTACTCTAAACAACTTCTATGGTAATAAAAATAGGCATCTTAATCCAATAAGTGAACTTGTTGATGATAGGTTGTTTGTTTATTACGGTAATGATTTTTGTGTTGATGCGGTTAAGATTTCATATATTAAGAAACCACGTCTTTTTAATATTGATATTAACCAAATGTCAGATATGGAAGTTACACCTGATTTCATAGATAGTGTAGTTAGCGATATTCTTCTTGTTCTTAAAGATGACAGTTTTAGTGCTGTTAAACAACAATCAAATTTAGAATAGAAAATGAAAAGTGTAATTGTCGCAAATGATTTTCTGACAACACTTGCTAATAATGATGTTAGCAAGTTGACTCGCGGACAAGCTGTTCTTCTTAATTCGGCTGGTAAAGTCGTTGCAGCTGCTTCGGATGTCAAGGATGACGAAATGTTGCAGTTTGTTCTTGGTCTTGGTGATGGCAAGGTTAAACGCGGCGTTTGGATTAATCCTAAGTGGTCGAAGCAGCACAAAGAAAAGTATCTTGCTCCTGCTGGTAAAACTTATAAGTTTACGAATCTTGTAGCTAATCGTGGTATTGGTTATCAAGGTTTCGATGCTGAGGTTATTATCTCGTGCAAGCCTATTAATTCTTTTGGTGGTTATCCTCTGGAAGTTTACAATGCCAGCGTAACTATCAACGGAATTGATGAAGCAAGTACAGATATTATTGCTCGTCTGAAAGTTGAGGTTGAAAAAACTTTAACTAAGATTAATGCTCGTTTTGGTGCTGATAGCATTACGATTGATGATTTTACCGAAGCAAGTGTTACGTTCACTGGCGCCGCAGGTTTTGAGTATTATGTGACGTTTGATGGTATTCTTCGTGCTACGCTTGAAGAGGGTACTGAGAATCAAACTCCTGTTGGTACTTATGACCAAGTTGCTAAACTTGAGAAAGAAGCAGATGTTGCCGGCGTAGGTTATAATCCTAATTTCAAGGAATATGACCGTGTTTATGGTGATATTTTTACAGCTACCAAGGGTGTTATGTATGACACTTATGTAATTACTTCTCGTGCTGATTTCACACATCCATTTAATTTACATACAGAGGGTTTACAGGTTACTCAATTTATTGCTATTGACAATACCAAGAGTACTGCAATTACTGCACTTGAAGAGGCATTAGCACTCATTAAGTAAGAAATTGATTTGTTAAAAATGTAACCACAAGGATAACTCCTAATGCTATTAATTGTGGTGTTAGGAGTTATTCTCTTAATGATGCTAATGTTATGTGACAAGTGGGCGTGCAACCTCCTGCCCCACCGGGGAGCGAGGCCGCAGGCCGAGCCATACAAGTTGCACCATTATTATTATTAATCGTCATATAATAATAAATACGATTAGTATTATGATAAAGAAAATATGGAATAAAATAACTACTTTTTTAAGTGGTTATTATTCAGAACATAAAGACGATATTATTATTGGTTTCGTCATTGCTACTGTCGTAGGTATTTTATTTAAGGCTACTGTTGCTACTTGGTTTATGAGTTTATGGATTACATTAGCTTATCAAATCATTACTTGTGGTATTCAAGCTGCAAGAAAGAAAGCAATAACTGGTCTTAAAATTCATCCTATTATTATTAACTTTGTAGTTGGAGTATTTATTTCGTTATTGTTCTTGGTATGGCAGTAATTAATCTTCGAAATGTTGTAGCGCTCGGTGTACTTGAAGATGGTGTATATCCGAGTGTTTATAATGGCCAAACCGGAGAATATATTGGTACAGTAGATGGTGAAGGTGCTGGTATTAAAACAGTTCCTACATTATATATGTACTATCGAAAGAATGGCCACCTATATTTATATAGGACAAAGGAGAGGATTGAAATAGACTTAACTAATGTAACTGCTTACGATAATAGTGCTCTATTTAAGCTAACTGAAAAATCTGATATTAGTTCTGCAAAGATTACTGAGTTTGAATCTCGAAATATTGATGTAGGACATTATGAATATAAAGTTCCGTGGGTTAAATCAACTCAACAATATCTTTATATACTTGTACCGATTGTTCGTTCTATACATACAATTACAGTACAAGGTATCATAAGTAATCAGATATTCACTCTTACTGGTATTTATGTTCACGAGGGTAAATCTTGGTGGATTTATCGAACGAATGTAAAGACCAATTTTGATTTTAATGATGCTGTTAATGAGATTCTTGATGTTCAAGTATATGTTCGTGAGCTTACAGCTGAGGACTTAAGTCCTGTTGAACAACTTACAAAACTTTTATTTGAACATATTAATAATAAGTTTAATCCTCATGAGGTAACAAAAGAACAAGTTGGTCTTGGTAATGTTGATAACACTGCCGATATAGATAAACCTGTATCTCGACTTCAGAAAGAGTACATTGATGCTCTTGAAAATAGGGTTAAAGGTTGGTTCAAACAGTTGAATGTTTGGATTAACAATCATGTTACAGAAGTTAATAAGAAGTTTCAAGATGTTTGGGCTGCTATAAACAAGAAACTTGATAAAGAAGATTACGAGAATGACAAAGATAATTTTAATGCTCATATTCGTAATTATGATAATCCTCATAGAGTTACTGCCGCACAAGTTGGTTTACCAACAGCTGCAAGTGATATTGAGAAATTAAAACAAAAAGCTCAAGAGCTTCAAGGTTTGCTTATTAATAAGCAAGATAAAACTTCTGAAGAACTTGCTACTGATAACAAACGTATTGTAGATGCTATTAATGAGATTTATGGTATTGTTGTAGAACACAATAATCATGTTCGTAGCAACAGTATTAATCAAATTGAAGTTACAAGCGAGATTCCTACTACGTTTGAAGATGGTACACTTTGGATTCGTATTCCTCGAAATGAAGAAGATTATATAACAATTAAGATTGAAGCTGTTCCGGTTGATTCTATTATACGAATGATTAATTCGGAAGGTAAAGAATCAGCAGGTATTGGTAGTGCAAGTATTGAATGTTTAATTCAAAGTCGTTTACATTATATTGTAGAAAAAGAGAATTACATTACAAAAGATGTTTATGTCGATGTAGGTGTTGAAGATACGACAATTAACGTTGTTCTTACACCTAAAACTAAAAAGACATTAACTGTAAATGCAACTCCTGATAATGCTTTAATTATATTTACTGATAAATCTTCTAATGTAGTTATTGCTCAAGGTACTGGTACTCTTACATATGAAACTTATGACCCGCGTGATATTTTAATTCAGGTTGGTGCAAGTGGATATGAAACTTACGAAGAGCGTATTACGTTAGATGAGAATATAATTCGTGATATTACTCTTACAGCTCTACCAGTTGAACAAGGTGCTGTAAGTCTTACGGTAGTCGATAGCGAAACAAAGGCCAAAATAGCCGCATACGTCTATGATAAGGACATGGGTGGTATATTAGGTCAAGTCACAAAAGATACGCCGCTACAACTCACCGGAGATGTCAATACGAGCCGAATTTTGAGGTTTGTTTCGTCGGGTTATATAGAGGTTGAACAACTGGTAACTTATGCAATTCCTACCGCAGAAGTTACTGTTGAAATGGATAAAGTTCCAGTTCAATCTGGTACTATCTATGCAACTGCTGTAAATACTGAATCTACTGCTTTAGACGGTGTTACGTTTGAGTATAAACTCAGTACTGAAAGTGATTGGAAACCTCTCAATAATGATGAATCGACTGCTGGTAAATCTGAGGCTGTTACAGCTCCAGTTGGAACAAGTGTTGATTTCCGAGCTTCTAAAACTGGTTATATAACTAACACTGGAACCGGTACGATTAATTCTACTAGTGAACATAGTGTTACTATTATACTTGAAGAGGTTCCGCCTGAACCTACAACTAAGGAGTATTACATATATGTAGGTGATAGTGAAATACATCAGCCTATTCAAGGTGATACAACTGCTTATTTGTGGGTTACTGATAATTGGGTTGAACAAATCCTTAGCGGTTCTGTCAAAGGCTTTATTTATACTGGTGAACCCGGTAGTACTATTAAAGTTAAATTTGAATCGGTTGGTTATAATACATTAGAACAAGATGTTACATTACCGACTGATGGTGTTGAGCCTATTCAAATAGGTTTATTAATGGTTAAGGAAACCCCTCCTGAACCTACAACTAAGGAGTATTTTGTATTCGCTGTTACTGAAAAGAACGCACCAGTTGAAACAGTTACTGCTGCTTCTGTATTAGTTGATGGTGAATGGATACCTCAAGATTTACGAACTGTTGTAGCAAGTATCGGATTTAACTATACTGCTATACCGGGAACTGTTATTAAAGTCAAATTTGTTGCTACTGGATTTATTACTGAAGAAATTGATGTTACTCTTCAAATTGAAAGTGATGAATCTTTAATCATACCTGTTACTCTTCGTTTTGAGGACGGTATTGATTATATGCAAATCGAAGGTGACGGTACTAAACATCCTATATTTAGGGTTGGTAATGTCGAATCTAATTAACGGTTTAATGATATGAAAGAATCAGTAATTCGCAAAGTATTTTGTGCCTTAAACTGGCCTCCGAAAACTGGTGCTTTTCAGAAGTTAATTACTTTTGTAGTTGAAGGTTTAGCCACTAAGGCTGAATCTTCAACTGTTCAACAATTACAAACAAAAGTAGAAACTCTTGAAAGTACTGTTAATACATTACAAGAAACTGTTACTACTTTAAGTGGTAAAGTGAGTACATTAGAGAGTAATTATACTTCTTTGGAAGGTCGTGTAACTGCTCTTGAAACACCGCAAGGTTAATATTAATCTACAACTATGGCACAACTTAATCTTCTTGAACGAGCTACAGAAGCTGTCGTAATGCTTAATGGTAATCGTCGGCAGGTTCTTGATATGTGGCTTAATGGTAAAAAAGTTTGGCCAATAGATGAACCTGTTGTAGAATTAGCTGTTGATAAAACTCTTGTTATTCTAAATAAAGATAATAATTATCATGATACCATAACTGTTTTCGCAAGTGATACAGTTGAATGGGAATTTGGTAATTAGTTTGTTATTATAGTTAATCAACCAAAAAAAAAAACAAATGGCAACTATTCCGAGTTATTTATCATGGGTTCCTAAAACTGGTACTGGAAATACACAGATTAAGATTAATTCTGTGAATCCTTATACTGGTCGTATTGATAGACGTACTGAAGTTCCCGGTAAGATTATCGGAAAGACTAACGCAGTTACAGTCACGGTTCTTGAAAAGACTATTGACGAATTTATTACTCCCAGTGGTTTAACTATTAATGTTGCTAAAGGTGGTGAAACAATTCATGTAACTGGTAAGTCTAACTCGAAACTTCTTACATTTACATGGAAAACTAACTTCGGTATTGCAAACGTAACATCATTTAAGGTTAATGGTAGTACAACCGCTACGTCTGGTACTGCTATTGCTGGTGACCCCGGTGCTACTGGAGAATATACTTATGATGTTACTGTTGTTGTACCGAAGAATGAAACTATTAAAGCTCGTTCTGCAACTCTTGAAATTAAAGGTGAAGGTGCGAGTGTTGTTAAAACTATTACCATTACTCAGGCTCTTGGTGACAGCTATCTGTATCTCAATTCGCAGGGTACAACTACTGCAACTGTTATTATTCCGAAGGGTGGTGGTGAGCAGACTCTGAGTGTTCTGTCTAATGACGAATGGACATTCGAACCTGCTGAATAAATTAATTAATCATTTATGAGTGTTATCACTAATAAATGGAATGACGAGAGTGGAGATTCAATTAATATTGAATCTCCCTCTTTTCAAGGAAATCAGACTGTTAAAATTTCATCACCTGTTCAAAAGGGTACTTCTAAAAGAAGTATGAAGTTTATTGGAAAGTGTAAAAAAGATTCCAGTAAACAAGTTATTCTTACTGTTGAACAAGAAGCATCAACTTATACATATGATTTAACGTTAAATAGTGATAATACTGAAATTGCCGCAAAAGGTGGAACTGCAACTATTACAGCTGTACTTAAAACGTATCGTAATGGTAATTTAGTTAGTACAGATAATGTTACACCAGTTCTATCAGGAAGTGCTACTGGATTTTCTATATCTGGTACTACGGTTACTGCAAGCAATCGAACTACTACAGCTGGTAACAAGAGAGCTATTGTTGTAACTGGTAAATATTCAAATACATTTGATGGTCAAACAGTATCATCAACTATTACTATTTATCAAGAAGCTAATATAGCTTCTTATGGTGCTTTAGAAGGTGGTTCACTTTCGGCATCTGATATTCCTGCAAGTGGTGGAACATCTTCGACCAATGTTACTAATATGTCACAGACGATTAGTTATACATCTGGTTCGACTCGTGCTGGTACAGTTACTTATTCAAAAACAAGTGAAATTACAGTTTCTTCTCTTGGAACCACAGTTAAGGCAAGAACTAAGGTTGGACAAGTTACTGTAACTTATACTGGTGAAGGTAGTGTAACTGCCAAGAAAACTGTTGATATTTATCAAGCTGAAAATAAAGTAACTAATAGTAATTACAATCCTCGAATTACTGCTTACGGAACTCCTACTATAAGTATCGGTAGTGGTTTAACAGCGGCTGGTGGTTCTGCGAGTGTAAGTGCTTCTGTTACTAATACTGAAACTTATAATACTTTGTATAGTTCGGGTGCTACTGGCCCGAATCAAACACGAAGTGTTGGTGGTAGTCTATCAATTTCTATGACTGCTAACGGTAATAGTAGATTCAGTTTATCTGGAAATACGATTATTCATAGTAGTATGGGAACTAATGAAACTACTGATACTGTTACTATAAAAGCTGTAAATGACGGAGATAGTTCTAAGTCAGCTACTGTTTCTAAGAGTATAACAAACAGTAAAACTGTTAAATCTATTTCTGGTGGTGTTTATAGATATGGTTATGTAACATCTGGTCCAATTACGAATGCTACGATTCCTGCAAGTGGTGGTTCTGCTACTGCTAAAGCTGGAAATGGTACTCAAAATTGGAGCAAGTCTGCTACAATTACTACTTATGAATATACATCTGGTGCTACAAAAGATGTTACTACTGAAGCTGCTTTAACTGGAACGAATAATGTTTCACCGAGTATTGCTTCTATTGAAGCTACTGCATCTTCAAAAGGAACCATTGTTTCTTCTCAAACTACTATAAAGAGTCAACCTGTTATTTGGTCGGCTAATGGTGAATCTGCAGGTGCAACAATGTATATTTATCAAGCGGCCAATGAAATTGTTTCTTATAATTACACAGAATGGAAAATTGTTCTTAGAGCTAATCCTACAACAATTCCAGCATCTGGTGGAACTTCACAACTTACAAATAGTGCTATGCGAGATAGAATACCTGTTTATACATCAGGTGCTACTGGAAATAGTACTACTGTATCTTCAATTCCTTCATTGAGTATTAGTGGAGATGGATTTACATTAGCTAATAATATTGTTACAGCATCTAAAAACAATGTTGGAGCTCGAAGTTGTACAGTAACAGCATCAAAAGAAGGAGCTGTTTCACAAACTATTACTATTATTCAATCAGCTGGGCCTGATGGTATTGGTTATATGCAGATTCAAGGTAATGGTGTTGACCACTATATTTTCCAAGTTGGTCGTACACCAAATACTCGTTCTAATGATGTTCAAACTTTATCAGAAGAACCTGTTGAAGTTGCAACAGAAACTAAATCTGAAAGTTTGTTTGCTAAAATTAAACGTATTGTTACTAATCTTAATTAATCAGATATGACACTTGCTCAAATTAAAGCACTATTCAAAACTGGTGCTATTCCGACTCAAAGTGATTTTGAAAGTCTTATAAATAAAATTCCTAATGACGAGGGGGGGAGATATTGATTTAAGTAATCCTGCTAAACCTTATTTAAATGGTATTAGAACTATTATTGATGGTAGTGAATCTTGTACTTATATAGCTATTATTGCTACAAAGGATATCGATGCAGAACAGTTCACTATACCCGTAGCTTTTAGAAGTTATACAACAGATATAGGTGATGAAGCTTTTTTATTTCAAGCATCTTATGGTGATGAAACGGAACAATTTGTACTTAGTGATATTAATGATTCTAATATACTTAAAGGAATACTTGAAGGTCGTGATTGGGTTTCTATACCATTAAAAGAACAAAAAGTTCTCGAACCTTATATTGTTAGTATTAATAATGAGCAATTCTATGTTATTAATCGTGTTTATCAAAATCAACTAATTCGTTGTACCACTATTCAACTATTAGATAGTAAATCTCCAACTTTATATATAGTTAAAGCCTGGGATTTATTAACACAAGTTGATTGGAATAAACTTAAAAACGCTATTGTAAATAATACGATTAGTTCTAATAATAGTCTTTTAACAAATTTTTTAACTAATAGATGTAAACAAGTTTAACCATGTCGATTAATTAATTGTATTAATCGGCATTAATACAATTAGATTATGGCAACTAAAAGTCAGCTTAAACAATATTTTGAAACAGGTAAAATACCTACACAAGCTCAATTTGGTGAGTTTATTGATTTTGTTCAACCTTTTATTACTGATAATGTAACTGATAGACCGAATCAAACTTTATTGTTTGGCGGTGATACTCCTAATCCGATTATTAACGGATTGCGTATTATTCATTATTACGAAAATAATGATACTATTTATAACTATTGGATTTTTACAAATGAAGCTGGTGGAAATAATCAGTCTGGTATAAGTATTCCAATGTTTGTTATTAAGCGTATCAGTAGTGAAGAACCAAATCTTTCACTGGATATGCCTAATTTAGAATATGCTATTCCTACAAGAGAACAATTAACTAATTGGGTTCAACAAGGTTATGATTGCGATACTGCTGATGCTGATACTTTACATTCAGCTTTGACATATCTTACATTTAAGCCTTGGTCAGAGGGTGGTGGTTCTGAATTTCCACGAGTAGCTTATATTGATAGTCAATCTGCTTGGAATACATGGTATAATAATTTCAAAGCAGCACATGATGAAAATGAAACTAATGGTAAAATATCTTCTATTAATATGGAAGGTATTATTATTGATAATTGTACATTTATTATTGAATCTCAAATAGATATTAATTTCAAATCTGGTACAGATAATATTTTATTTAAGGATTGTTTATTTCAATTTGAAAATACGGAAGACTCTAATATAAATATTAATTTTTCTGGTTGTAGATTTGTTCATTCTTATATATCAGGAAATTGTAATTTTCAATATGGTATCTTTGAAAATTGTACATTTGATATTGGAACCACAATTAATAATGCTACAATATACAAAAGCTATATAACAGCTAATAAGTTATATAAATGTAATTGTTATTATTCAACAATTTGCAATGTAACTATTGAAGATGGTAATGTTCAAGCGTGTGATGTTTTACATTCTCAACTTTATGGATTATCTTCTTCAAGAAGTAAATTTTATAATTGTCAAATTGAACAATTAAAATTAAGAGATACAGTCGGTTTAGTACTATATGGTTGTATTATTTCAAGTGGTGCATCAAATCCGTTTGCTGAATCTACTGTAACTGCTATTCAAGGATTTATTTGGGGTTGTGATTTTTCAAATATGAGTACTATTCCCAATGTTATGACAGGTGCCCAATGTTGTAAATTCAAATCTACTTTATTAGCTACTGGTGTAATTATGGCTGATTTATTTGGCTATAAAAGTGCTGCAACAAATGGTATGAATACTGGTGTTTAATCAATATCATAAATTATGATTAAAGTCTATTGTAAATTCCTACCGTTAAAAGGATATTTATGTATGACAATATTATGGTGGTTAATTATACGAACTGAATATAAAGATAAAATTACTGAAACTGTTGAACGACATGAAACTGTTCATAGTTATCAGCAAATTATTCTTTTTATTGTAGGTTTGTTGGTTAGTATCATATTAAGTCTTACTACAAATTATTCTTGGTGGGGATTACTTGCTACTCCTGCAATTCCTTTATTAGCTTATGTTGTTAGTTGGATAATTGAAATTATATTACCTCCTTATAACCGAGCTTATAAAGATATTTGTTTTGAAGGTGAAGCAAGAAGTTTAGAATCTGATAAAGATTTTAGAAAGAAATTGTTTCCTTTTAGTTTCTTAAAATATATTCCAAATAAGAAATATGGTGGTCGATGAAATTGATGAATGGTAAATGGAACAACTCGTAGAATATTTTGTTGAGTTATTCAGTACTCATTTCGATTTATCATTTATGCTTTGTGTGAATGTTTTAACATACGTACTCATTAAAGTAATAGATGATATTAATGGTGATAAATCTGTTGGCACATGGACTAAACGACTGGTTATGCTAATTAGTTGTTTTGCTATTGCCGCAGGATATATAGCAGGTGGATATGAAAATACTACAATTCTTATTAATTCTGCTATTCTTGCACCAGTTGCTTGGAGTTGGATATTCAAACCAATTCTAAAAAAGATTGGTGTTGATTATAAACAAAATCATTAATTAATTAAGATGATTACTACTATGGCATGTGGTGGAAAGAAAGGTGGTAAAAAGACCACTGGTAAGAAAGTAAAGAAATAAATTGTTAGTAATATAACAATTTATATTGTTAAAGATTGAATTGAAATGGTGAGAGGTGTTACTAATGTAGCACCTCTTTTTTATAGTGAATATGGTGGGAAATCGATTATTTTAACGTATATTTGTTAGTAGCCCAATATAATATGCCTATTAATATTAATCCTCTTATACGCCTATCTATGTTCGATTATACAGCTATTATAGTAGCTATAATAACATCCATAAGTACGATTGCTGGTATTTATTTAAAAGAATGGTTATTCCCTAAACGTAGAGAACAAAAACTTACTATTGAAAAAAGTAATTGTTATATAGAACTTGATAAGATATGTGCTTCTATTCGAGATACTATTCACGCTAATGCTGTTTATATTGCTTATTTTCATAATGGCGGTCATTTCATTAATGGTGTAGAAATGGATAAATACACTGTTGTTGGTGAAGATTATGATTGTTGTGTAGTATCTTATAAGAAATCTTTTAAGGATGTTCTTGTTAATAATTTTCCTTATTTATTTCATAATCTTCTTGTTAGAAATCGTCATTATTGTAATGATGTTAGTAAATATAAGTTTCAAGATAGATGTTATAAAGATGAACTTGAAAGTAGAGGTATGAAGTCTGCTTATACTTTTCTTATTAAAGACCCTATTAAAGAAACACCTATTGGTTTTATTTCTCTTGAATATAATATCGTAGAAGGATTTAATCCTGATGATGAAAAATATATTTGGAAAAAACAAAATACTATTGCTAATCTTTTGAATCTAAATAAGTAAGATATGGGAACACTTAATCAATATGCAGCTCGTATTGCAAACATGGTTAATCAACCTAATAATCACGAACTTAAAGAACGTGTTAAGGATATGATTAAAACTATGTTTGCAAATCGTATCCGACAAAGCGTTGAGAAAAATGGAATAGATGATATTCTTAAACTTACTTTTATTGCTCCCGTTGAAGAGTTGAAATATAGTGATATTCTTCCTACTGAATATCGAGTTGCTAATAAAATTAGATTGTTAGGAACAAAGTACAAAGTTCCTACACCCGTGCGCATACAAAGTGATGCGCCTTTTGCGTTTGTAGGTGATACTGTTGGTAATGGATATATGTATGAGAGTTCTATTACATCTCTTAAACTACGTCAAAGTGGGCGTCCAACCTGCTCTCCCACCGGGTATCCACGAGCTTATATTATATTAAACGGTCATATAATTATTGCTGAAAAAATTGGTACAAAAGATATTGATGATAGACGACCAATTAATGAAGTAATGATTACAGGTATATTTGAAAATCCTGATGAAGTTCTTTCATTCTTTAAGAATGAAGATGGTCAAGATATTGAATTACCTTTACCTAATGATATGCTTGAAAGTATAATTCAAGAAATACTTAAAACTGAATTTGGTATTTATCCTCAAGATTTGGATATTAAAACGAATAATAATAATCCTACTATTGCTCAACGTGGTAATGGTCAAGATTAACATTAGGTTTCTATCATTATGGTTGATAACGAATATTATTGGAGAGATTTCGTTAAAGAAGTTCAAATACAACTTAATTCTTTAATTAAACAATTACATCTTGCTTATGAACGACGCAATGATTGTATTTATAATATCAAAGATAATCTTGCTAAATATCAAGAAGCCGGTGTTGATGTTTCAGTAGTATTCGATATTGATAATCGTAGTAAGATTTATTTTAATAAGAAACAAGATACTCTACTTGGTACTAAACTAATGAGTTATATTCGTAGTTATAATTACTTAGTTTATGAACGTCTTGATAAACTTGATGATGATATAGAAACTCTTGCTGCTCTTAAAGAATTACCTTCTGAAATGTATACTTATATGCAAGATGAAGTTAATAATGAGATAGCTAATTTACTATGTAAAGGTAATAATTATTCTTTTGGTAGTTCTGTAGGTTACGTTTATGTTTACTATAAAAAGACGATGCCCGGTGATGTATGTAGTGTTGTCGATTGGGGTGCTACAAAAGACTTAAAAAAGAAATTGTTAGAGCAAGGTATTAATATACGAACTGCTGATAATCCAAATGGTATTCCTTATTTCATATATTATGATTATGACTGGTGTATAAAAGCTGTATATCATAAAGTCAAAGGTCGAATACCACAAAGTGTTTATTACAAATTCAAATTTGGTCACACAAGTAGTGCTTATGAAAATGGTGAAAAAACTATTGACAGAACACCCTTTGCAATGAAAGGTAAAACTGTCGATGAAATTGCAACAAATCGAAGACTTAATTGTTTCAATAAAATTCTTGCAATTTGTTTTAATCATCCTGACGAAGCTATTAAACTATATCGAAATAATCTTCCTAAACAAAATAATGCTTTATGATTGATAATAATATATTTATTAGTAGTGCTACATTAATTCCAGATATGTATAACGATTATAATATACAAAGTGATGATTTTGTAAGTCGTTTTCCTATTTGGATTGCAAATGCTTTGGAAGAACTCAAATTCATTCAAGCTTATGTTGATATAGAAAAAGATATTGAATTTGATGACCATCGTTGTCAATTACCGTGGGATTTTCGTGGTGTAATTGATGTCATTATAAATAACAAAAAAGCTATTCTTAAAAATTCAGCTGAATTTAACAAAGATACTATTACTGAAAAAGTAACAACTGTTCCGACATATACTCCTTATCCCGGTATTCCAAATACTGATATAACAAGTCCCGGTGATAAAAACGATAGTTTTAATCATGTTCCTGTTGATAAAGAGCAACCTTATTATTACATTAGTAATAACTGGATTCATACTAACGTTGATTACGGAACTATTCATTTAAGATATAGAGCTTTACCTGTTGTTTATGACAGTATTATAAATATGGATGTTCCTCTTATTTATAATAACGGCCCTCTTAAAAAATATCTCAAACTTTATGTTCTTAAACAAATGTTATTAAGAGGCTATAAACATCCGGTTGTAAGTCTTACAACAAATAATCCTTATACAAATCCTGCGATAGAACTCGATAGAATGAGAATACAAGTTCGAGTTTCTTGTAACAAATTTAGTAACGACCGTCGAGAGAATATTGCTACTATTCTTCGTACATTAGAATAATAGAAATTATGAAAGTTTTAGGTCTTGATTTAGATAATTCACCTCATATTGCACAAGATAAATCTTTGCGGTATGCTAAAAATATAACGATTGATAATAAAGGTCAAAGTTATTTTAATGAAAGAGGATTTGATTTCATAGATGAATTAGATGATATTCTTGAAAATCATCCGACAAATCAGCATATCATTCCTTATATTTATAGTAATGCCGATAATCACAAATATAATATTATAGGTACAATTCCAACTAATGTTGGTGTTGTACTTTTTTGCGTTGTAGAACACTGGAATAATGCAGATAAATCTGATTTACAAACTAACGACGCTATTATATATCTTAATCTTGATGATAATAACCCAACTGTAAAACGTTGTTTGTATAGTACATCGGGTGCATTTGGATTCAGTATTGATAGACCAATTCATGGAGATTATATATATAACTATAAAGAAAATTTGATTGTTACATTTACTGAGGGAACTAATGAATCAGCAAATGAAACAAGAATTATTAATTTAACTGACCCGTTTTATGATGGTAACAATGGAGATGATACTGCGATAGGATATGACATCACTGTTGATGAAGTTGATTCATTTAATCTTATTCCAAATGTTACTTATCCTGAACTTCAATTAGAAGTTAAAGACGGTGGTAATCTTAAAACTGGTGCTTATCAGATAGCAATTAAATATCGTCTTGATGATGGTACTTATACAAACTATTCTCCTTTGAGTACATCACTTATTGTTTGTGGTAATTACGAAGAAGATTATGCATTAGGTATCGAAATCAATAAGAATATTACTATTAGTTTTAGAAATAGTGGTATTAAATATAAACATTGTAGATTTGCTATTGTCTATATTACTGACGAAGCTCAATTATCATATGAAACTGATGATATTTCAATTAGTGGTGTAAGTACTACTCATATTGTAAGTGATGTTTCATATTTATCGACTATAAGTCTTGATGATATTTTTATTAAAAATATATCATATATTCGAGATAATACTCTTGTTAATTTCAATAATAAACTTATTCGAGGTAATGTAAAGACTCTTGATTATAGTAAACTTGATAGTGAACTTAAAGAATTTACAGAAAATAATCTTGATGTTCAATTAAGTTGGAATCCGAGTTCTTCTTATATTAATAGTACTCGACGCTATTTTAAGAGTGGTGAAGTTTATGTTCTTTATGCTGGATATTATGATTATAAAGGTGACCTTGTAAATATACATCATATTCCTTGGAAAGCTAACAATTATGATATTGAAGCATATCCCGTAGGTTCTACTAATCAAAATGCTCATAAAATTCCTTATAAATCTGAAAACATTAGTAAGATTATAAGTCCGGATTGGAAGAGTTTACCTAATATTAATGCTACTGAACAAGTAGATGAAATTGCTAAAACTGGAGTTGGTAGTGAGAATCCTACAATAGCTCGTAATCGTTATTTCACTTTATACGGAGTTTCAACTGGACGCACAACTGTTAAAACGAAAGGTCGTTCTTTAACAAAAGGTAAACTAAAATTACCAAGTCTTCCGTTACCATATACAACTGAAGATTCTGAAGGTGGAGTTAATCCTTCTGATTATCAAGTTGTAGTATTGGAGATAACAAGTGAAAGTACATCGAGCCAATTAATTGGTGTTGAATGTAGTCCTACATTTGGTGGAAATAGTTTAATACCTGCTGGTATAAATTTAACTACAAAAGTTTATGATGCTACATCAATAGTTAAACAAATTGATTCAGAAGAATCTGAAGTTGAAACTGGATACTATGAAATTTCTGAATCTAATCTTTTAGCATCTGATAATAAATCTGTATTTATTGGTAATACTATTAATGCAGAAACTAATTTCGTAATTAATCTTGATGCAAAAGAAACTAAATATATTTTAATTGAAGCTCGATTAAGTGACAAAGTTGATGGTTCAACTGCTCCGACATTTAATTGGTTAACTCAATTATATTCTACTTCTTCTGAATGGAATCCTACTTATACATTAAGTCCTAATATAAATATTAAAGCTAATCTTGCTGGTAAAACAGACTTAATGAATAAATATATTAGTTCAATAGTTTATTTCTTTGTTGAACATAATATTAATAATTCTCGAATTGTTACACAAGGTTTCGCAATACGAGATACTGAAACTAACAATTTTGGTAAAAATCAAACTTATAAAAATCCTTTTGGTGGAAATAATGCGAGATTTTACACATTTGAATATCTCTATAACAAAATAAATAGTATTCGAGGTAAACTTAAACCTCTATACTTTGAAACTGATGTTCTTAAATTTGTTAAAAATGAAGAACTTGATGATGATATAAAAGTATTCCCAGCTGAATGGAATGGTTCTAATTTTAATGGATTTAATAATAATCCTAATGAATCTGGAACTCGTTTCTTAGATGCTGACATTAATAGTCTTACCATTGATACTTCTCGTGCAACCAAAGACGTTTCACTTGAATATATTAATGCTAATATTAGTTCTCAAAACAATATTGCTGGCGACAGTTATTATCGTATCGAAAAAGGTTTTGATGGATTTAATAAAGGTACAGATAATGAGGAATGGGCAAGAGGCTATATTGCCGATTTAATTAATAATTCTGAAACACTTTATTCGGATGTTAATAATCAGAAACTTCAAATTGCATCTAATATAATTAATATTAAAGGTTCTTCTGAAGTAATAACTTCTTTAGTTGGTGATACATTTATTGGATATATAACTCTTCGAGCTACCGCTCCATCATCTGATTATCGTTATGGTGATGCTCAAGCAAAAGAATTAGACAGTAATGCTACTGTTTATCGTTGGATATTTACTGTTCCTCTTGAAAGTAAATTCAATATTCTTGCTCGATTCAGTGTTAATAACGTAGATAAATCTTTCAAATATCACGATAAACGTGGTAATGAATTACGTGAATTTTATCAATTAAGTTATCAAGTTGATAATTTCATAAATAGTAGTGTTGGTAAAGGTTATTCTCCTGTTTATAATGAGAATGGTATTGAAACATTTACTTATTTTGAAGAAATTCCCGGAACTCAAGACCATCCTTATCGTATAATTCGTAGTCAATTACAGAGTGCTGAAAATGCTAATCTTAATTGGCGATTATTTAGAAGTGATGATTATAAAGATATGCCTTTTAATCGAGGTGAAATTATTGCATTAAAAACTGACAATAAAAATCTTTATATTCAACAGACATATGGTTTGCATTTATTGCAACTTCGTGATACACTTTCTAATACCGATGAAGGTACTTCGTATTTAGGTACAGCTGATATATTTAATATGGAACCTCAAGAGGTTACATATAGTCCCAGTGGTTATATAGGTTGTCAAAGTTATTTTGATACTCACATTAATGTTATTGGTTATTTTGTTATTGATGCAGTTCATAGACGTATCTTTAATATCAATGGAGATAAAGTAAGTAATATGACTGCTCTTAATGCTCTTAAATGGTTTGACGGTAATCTTGTAAAAGATGTAGTTAATCCGTTTAAGAATAATGGTAGAATTTGGGCATTTAATGAAGATACTAATATCTTATATTTAGTCCAAAATGTTAATAATAAACAGTTCACAATTAGTTTTAGTCCTGTTGCTAATGCTTGGATTTCATTCCATGATTATAATCCTATTGTAGGTATTACCAATCGAAATGGATTATTTTGGTTTGATAAACATGGTATTTATGCAATATCTAAAAATAATTATGGCCGATTCTTAAAAGATGATAATGGTAATCAACTTGTTAAAGAATCATATATTAAATTTATTCTTAATGATAATAATAGTTATAATAAGTTATTAAATAATATTGCTTGGAAAGATAGAGTTGATATTGTTAATAATTTGTTACCTACTGTTAATGAATTTTATAAAACTATTAACGAGATATTGGTTCATAATGATGACCAATGTACTGGTTATAAAATTGTTAAATTTAATGATAAATGGTATAATGGTACAACTGGTGTTAATAAAGTAAATCTTTGGAGATTTAATAATGTTAATGATATACACAAACAAATACCTTTTATGGTTACTGATTTAGTTGTAGATGAATCTGCATTAAAACGTAAAGCTAAATGGTATGATGTTAATAAATTCATTTGTCAATATGTTTATTGCATAATGAAGTTTAATAATAGTGATAATAACAGACTTTGGGAACTTATTGATGTTAATCCTGAATGGATTCTTGATAATCGTAATAATCAAAGGTAATTTGTAACAACTTGTGCGGCTCGGCCTTCGGCCTCGCTCCCCGGTGGGGCAGGAGGTTGCACGCCCACTTGTCGTGTTACTCAAACTTTTAATGGTATGTCTAATCGTAAAGTTAATCCTGATAGTCTTCGTCAAGTTACTCGTTATATTAATGAGTATTCTCAACATATTTGGGATAACGAATTGACTGGTGATAAAGAATTTGTTCGTGTTAAAGAAAATAATAAACTTAAAACTGTTCGTTCACGTTCAAAAGATGGTAAATATTATTATCCTTATGCTTCATATGAAGGTGGTGCTAAAACTATTGGTCCCGGTTTTAAGTTAAATGATACTTCTGATTTTACTAAATCTGTTAAAGCAAAAGGTAAAGCAACAAGAAAACAAATTGATGCTGAATTGAATCGTCGTATGGCAAAAGCCTACAATGATGTTCGTGATATTTATTCTGAGAAATATGGTATTGATGATTTCAATACTTTACCTCAACCTATTGTTAATCTTATGTCTAATCTCGCATATCGAGTAGGTCGAACTGGTTTTAGACAATATAAAAAATTATTAAAAGGTGCTAATGAACGTAATACAGATAGTATTATTAAAGAATATACTACTGGTAATAAAAGAAGAGATAAATCTGAATTAGAAATATTTAAAACTAATAGTTCTAATGATTATGATATGATTAGAAATAGATTATTTTCTAATTTTAATACTGATGATAATCCTGATAATTATGTTGAAGATATGAGTAAAACTAATCGTAAAAAATATAATTTCGGTGGTATTCGTTCCACACATGATGCTACTGCTGATTATTTAGGAAAGCCTCGTGATTATAATGGTAAAATTTTCAATAATGCTATTATTGATATGTTTTATCATAATGGAACAAAAGATAGTACTGGAATCCCAGTTAAGACTTATGTAGATAAGTTAATTGATAACGATAAACTTATTTATGCAAATATGCAGAACAAAATCAATAATGAAATTGTTACTGCTCGTGGAGTTGCTCGCTGTGGTGGTCTTGTAAGACGTAAGCGAAAAGATTTCGGTGGCGTTATGTCTGGTAATGTTTATCGTAGTATTGTCGCTGGTAAAAACAATCGAGATTATTTTGATGTAGAAGGTGTTGGTTTAAAAACTAAATATTTAGATGATGCTTATGCTGAAGGTGATATTGATTTGAATGCACAAGGTATTGCAAAGGCAAATCAGTTGATGGCTCGTGATTCAGCGATTTATGCTAATATGCAAAATAAGATTAATAATGAAGTATTAACTTCTCGTGGTATTACTGCTAAATTCGGTGGACTTGTTGGAATTCCTCGTAGAAAATTCTATTGGGGTGGAACAAGTATTAATGACCCCGGTAGTGTTCAATGGGGTACACGAGTTCAAGCCAGTGATATTGATGAATCTAAATATAGTGCAGACGGCGAAGGTATCGTAGGTGGTAGCGCTTTAAGTGGAGCTGGAACTGGATTAGGAATTGGAGCTGCTGTTGGTGGAACCGCGGCGCTTGCTACTGGTGCAGCTGCTGGTTCTTGGCTTGGCCCTATCGGTGCTGGTATCGGTGCATTAATTGGTGGTATCGTTGGTTTGTTTACTGGACGTAAGAAAAAACGTCAAGAAGAGCGTCGTCGTCAAGAACTTTTAGCTGAACAAGCTGAAATGGAACGTCAGCAGACTTTGGGTAATATGCAAGATAAAGTTGAAAATGATGTAGCAACTATTCGACAAAGTAATCTTGGTAATTATTCGGAAGGTACAGGATTTTATGCTAAATTAGGTGGAATGATTGGTCGTAGAAAATTAAACACCGGCGGCCAAGTAGTTCCTAATTCATCTAATAGTGTTGTTGCTTATGGTCAAACGCATGAACAATATAATCCTGCTACTGGTGAAACTGGAATTATATATGGAGATTCGGAAATTGAAGGCGGCGGCGCTAAAAATGGTCGAATGTATGCTGGTGAAGTTGTTCGTGAAACTCCTGAAGGTGGTCAAGTATTCAGTGATACTATTAAAGTTCCCGGAACAAATCGTACTTTCGCTGATTACGCAAAGAAACTTACTGATATGAAAGGTAAAAAAGAAGCTCAAGTTATTCAACTTGCTGATGGAGTTACATTATCTTTGTCTGCATTAGATAAGAGTAAAACTAACAAATTACAAACTGGAACAAATGTTCGTAATATTGAAAAGTTAGTTTATAGAATGAATAAAGCTCGTGGTGAATCTGAAGCTATTGATGCTAAAACAGAAGATTTATTTGAAGCTCAAGAACTTTATGCTACTGCTTTAGGACTTCGTAATAATGCTCCGGTTATGCGTTGTGGTGGAATGGTAAGAAAGAAAAGACCTTTTGGTGGATATACTTCACCTTATAGTCTTACAGGAGTTTCAGCTCCTAAACTTACTACTTTACCGCCGATTCAAACTACTGCAAGTGCTGGCGGTGGTTCTGCATTTAAGTTCGGATTTAATGAATTTGGACTTGGTATGAATCTTGCAAGTTCACTGTTTGGAATTGTAGGTAACGCTCTTAATACTCGTGCTAATCGAAAGGCTATTGAATTTGAATCTACACTTCATGTTCCGAAAGGTAATAAAGTAGATGCTGTTCAATATAGTACAGATTATGATATAAGTGAGGAATTACAAGAACTTGGTACACAAGAACGTAGAGCTGCTCGATATATTACTGATAACACAAGTAATGTTCAAACTGCTCGAAATAGTGTAGCAAATCTTGCAATTAATGCTCAACTTGCTCGAAATAAACTGTACGGAGCTAAGAAAGATTATCAACGTCAAAGATATGATTTGAATAGGCAAGAACGAGTTAATGCTCGAAATGCTAATAGTCAAATTATGTATCAGGACGCTATTAATGAATATAACAAAGCTGTCGGCTTGAATCAACAGTTAATGGCAGTCAGAACGCAAGGATTACAAGGAATGTTACAAGGAGTTGAAGGTCTTGCCGGAGCAGTTAATAATTACGCAAGTGCCCGCTTATATGAAAAGTTATGGCCTCGTGGAGTAACTAATCACATGAGAAATAGTTTTGCTTGCGGTGGTCTTGCAAGACGTAAAAGAGCTTAATGTAGTGCGTGATATATCGGATTATTCTTTTATAGGATAGTCCGATATTCACGATTTTTTGTATATTTGTAATGATACAAATAGTGGTACAAACACGCGCGACAAGTGGGCGTGCAACCTCCTGCCCCACCGGGGAGCGGAGCCGCTGGGCGAAGCCCAGCAGGCGGAGCCATACGAGTTACAACTAATTTACAAACTAATCATTATAAAATTATGGCAGAAATTGCAATAGGTCGATACGATACTAATACATTAAAAACTCCACAATTACAAGATTATGGAAGTGTATATGCTGCTATTGGAAATGCTTTGAATCAAAAGTATTACCAAAATCGTGAAGCATATATTAATAGAATTGCTAATCCTTTAAGTCAAATTAAAGCAACTTCTCGTGGACAAAAAGTTCTTGATTCTGAAAGAGCTAAGATTGTTGAAGGTGCTAATGAATTTAAGGAACAAGATAATTGGTTTGCAGCAGATGATTATATTTATAAGCAAACTGAGAATATTCTGACTAATGAAGGTCTTAAAGCTGTTCAAGCTGATTATGCTTTGGAACAGCAATATATGGAAGATTTGAAAAAGAGTGATTGGGATACTCAAAATCAAAATGCTTTTTTGCTTCGTAGTCGTTTACAATCTTCTGATATTATTTATGATGCAGAAACTAATACTGTTGTAAGCGGTGGTTTTAACGGAGTTCAAATCGGTAAAAAATTCGATGTAAATAAATATCAAAAAGACGTATTTGATATTCTTTCAAAAGCTAAAGCTGATAAGGTATCATTTGAAAATCTTGTTACTAATCCTGATATGATACGTCAGTATGGATTAGATGTTGCAACAGGTTTTGATGGTGAAAAATTAGCAAGTCATTTTGTTAAAACTGGTAGTGAAAGAGAAGGTATTACAGAACAAGAGATTATGAGTTATGCTATGTCATTACTTAAATCTAATCCTGATTATACTAATTATCTTACTACTGTTTGGCAGAATCAAGATGCTCTTACTCGATTTGTAAAAGATGATAGTTCTGTTGGTGGACATTTAAGAGATTACGAATTAGGAGATTATGCTCCTTTATTTGCTGGCAATCCTACAATGTTTGCTCTTAATGGATTAGGTATTAACATAAATGAACTTGGTGCTCCTACAAAAGACGGTAAGTTTACTGTTAATTCTAAATTACCTGCTGAAGTTAAAACTTTGTTAGATACTGTTAATAAGGAATATGGAGTTAATGTTCTTGATATATTACAGAACAAAGCTCAAGTTCCACCTGAACTTATTCAAGCTGGTTTACAGAATTATGTAGATAAAATGTTTGAAAGTTACGCTAAGGGTGTACTTGGAGCTACTGATGATATTGAGAATCTTGATAGAACCGCTTTTACACAAAGTGTTTTATCTGGTCAATTTATTAATAATAACATTCAAAGTTTAGCTGGTGCTGCCGCAGGTTTATATTCTTATCAAGATATTAAAACTACGGTTGATTTAATTGCTAATCCCGGTTATGCAGCTTATATTAAAGCTCGTGCAAAAGGTAAACAGCAAGAACTTGAAACTCTTCAACAATATGCTCCATATCTTGATACATTAGGTGGTTTTGAAGTTACTGGTGATAGTGTTGCAGAAAACATTAATCGTCGTAATGAAATTACTGACCAAATGACTAAACTTTCAAATTCTATGAATCAGATATTTACATCTGATGAACTTGGAATTTTAGGTCTTAATCAGGGAGATGGTAATATTGTTAAAACACTTAATATTTCTACTGCTGAAAGATTGGTTGATTCAGCAGGTCTTGACGAAGAAACAGCAGCTAATCTTAAAGGTAAACTTTTACAAGTTCAGACTGCTCAACGTAATTATAATAATCTTCAAGCTAAACTTCGTTCTGACGAAATTCAACTTAATTCTGTATTTGATACTTGGAAAGAACATCGAGATAAATTATCTGGTTTCTTAGGTTGGTATAAAGTTGGTGATACTCAAGCTCAATTAATTCTTGATAATCGTATTTCAAATTATGAAGATTATCTTGATTATATAAATAATGGTTATATACGAAATGAAGCTACTGGACAAATTCCTATGACTCCAGAAGGTGGAAGATATTATGAAACTCCTAATGGAAGAGTAGCTATATATCCAAGTAGTATACTTACAAAAGAAGAATTTGAAGCTACACTGGCTAATGCAGCAGATAATGTTTCAAATCGTTATCGTAAAGCTATTGCTGATGCATCTCTTGAATTTACAGCAACTCGTGAGATTATTGCTAACCCTTCAAGATTCCAACAAAATTACATGGCAGCTGCTATGGTAAATTGGAAAAAAGGTGCTGGTAATATTAGTGTTGTTCAAACTCCGTCTGGAGAAGGTATTGGTCTTACCGGAATACAATTAGCTAAGTATATGAACTTTGATGCGTTTCCTACTTCGACAACTACTAATTCAAAAGGTACAAGTATAACTCGTCAGAGTAATGCTACTAAAAATTCTAAACCTCTTTCGGGTAAAGAACTTGGTCTTGATTATGATATTTATAAGACTGAGGTTAGTCCGATCGCTAATGGAATTGCAGCTCGTGAAGGTCGTAATGAATATGCAATTACTCTTTTCGATGAAACTGGTGCTGCTCGTGGTAATATTATTTTCTCTGAACAAGTAGACCCGTCTACTATTGCTCGTCAAATTCTTGATAATTACCGTAATATTAAGCCTTACGCTAAAATTGGTGGTGAAGGTTTACAACGTAGTGCTGGAATGATTGAATCTCAATATGCTTCGGGATTTATTGATTTTAATACTACTGGTGCTAATAATAGTCCTGCTGTTGCAAACATCGCAGACCTTCAAAGAACTGTCGATGATTTAGGTAAAGTTGAATATGATTTGAATATTCACGAACCTTTCTACAATAGTATTGACGGTAATAGTCGTAAAGTTGAGATTGGTAGAACAACACAAGGTTATTATATAAAAGATATTAGTGGATTGAAATATCCTGATGGTTCTGTTCATTATGGAGAGTTTGGATATAACATAATTCCTAATAGTCTTTATACAATTAAAGGCATGACTCCTAATAATATTGAATATTATGAAAGTATAAATGAAGCATTAAAGCCTATCACAGAATATATTTTAACTCAGTATGGAATTATTCTTGATATGCAAGAAGCCGCTGAAGCTATTCAAATAAATAAAATAAACAATGCTAATATAGGATATTAAACTATGCCAAATTTAACAGATATTAAGATTCCTATTACAGGTTCGAAAGCTCTTACTCCTTCTGAAACACAAATTCAGGGAGTAGGAGCTACTCCTATTTTACCGTATAGTATGCCGGAGCCTGAACGTACTCATGGTGCAAAATTATCAGCAATTAGAAAATTTAATATTTCTGAATACGAAGATATATTAGGTAAAGGTCAAGTTAATCCTAATCTTGATTTAAGTGTTCTTAATGAAAATAGAGCACAAAATCAGAGTGGTTGGTATTTAACTAAAAATGCTATTGGTCAATTAGGAACTACTATTCTTGGTGGTACTATTACTGGTATTGGTAGTATTCTTAATTTCTCTCCTACTACATATCGTGCTATTAGTCAAATATGGGATGATAATGCCAAATATAAATGGGACAAAGCTATCAACGAAGGTCTTGGTTCTGAATGGCAGAGAATAGGTAAAGACATTGAGAATTGGGGTCGTAAAGCAATGCCTATTTATCAAACAGAACAAGCTCAAAAAGGTGGTTTTGCTGGTGGTATGGGTGATGCTACTTGGTGGGCAAGTATGTTTCCTACCGTAGGTTCTGCGGCCGCATCTATGCTTCCTGTTATTGGACAAATGCGAGCTTTACAAGCTGTTGGTAAATTAGGAACCATGATTAACGGTGTTGGCCGTTTAGGTTCTGCATTGAATAAAGCAGGTCGTGCATTACAAAATCCTTATACTCAACAGATAATTGGTACTTTATACGGAGCACATCTCGATAGTATGGAAGAGATTGTTCGTGGTTATGATGAACAATATCAATATGCTCTCGATTTAGGTTTCAGTGAAGATGATGCTCGTAAGTTTGCATCTATTTATGCTTCTGAAAGTTACAATGATGCTTGGGCTTATGGAGTATTATTTAATGCTATTGAGCTTAATAGTATGCTTCGTGGTATTAAAGAAGCTCCAGTTAATAGTATTTCTATTGAAAAAGGTTTAAGAAGTAATATAAAAGGTCTTGCACAACAAGGTAAGACTTTTGTTTTAGATAGTGAAACATCTAAACTTAATCGTAAACTCATTCCGAGTGTTGGACTTCGTAAAACAAAAGATTTCTTTTCTGTTGCTTTATCTGAAGGTCTTGAAGAGATGCGAGTTGATATGGCACTTAATGAAGGTGTTATTGCTGCAAAAAAAGAACTTGGAATTGAAGATGAAACTGCTGCTTTAACTCCGTTAGCTCGTATGGGAAGACTTGTTGAACAAGCTTCTTCATGGGATAGTTTTATTTGGGGTGCTATCGGTGGTGGTGTAATGTCTGCTGGACGTAATGGTGTTACACGAATACTTAATGGTAAAGCTCAACAAGAAGCTGAAAATAAGCGAGCTACTAACATTATAAATGGTATTCAAGATACTGCCGCAGCTATTGCTGATTTTGACGGTGATATGAATATTAAAGTAACTGAAACACCAGTTTTAGATGAAGCTGGTAATCAAGTTATGAATAGTGATGGTACTCCGAAAGTTAATAGAACTATTACTGACCCTGCTTCAAGTTTACTTGTTGGTATTATGGGTAGAATTGGTTCTGCTAATGGATTCAATTATGCTGTTGAATATTTTGATGAATTAAGTAAATTATCAGATGCTCAACTTGAAGAAGTTTATGGTGCTAATAAACGACCTGTCGTAGATGCTCTTCGTAGAGAATTTACTATTATGCGAGATATTCATGCTCGTAATATGGGTTTAAGTTGGGGTAATCCTTTCGACAATGTTCTTAAAGTTCAGGCATCAACTGATGATTATTTACTTGACTATTATCGTCGTCAATTAGCTATTGTTGATACTGATATTCAAACTTTCGATATTGAAGCGTCTAATCTTCGTAAACAACGAGATGAAGCTCTTAAAGCTATTGATAGTAAACTTCATAGCTTAAATGTAGAAAAAATTGTTCTTGAACAAGAACGTGAAGAACTGCAAAAAGTTATTGAAGATTATAAAACTCAGCTTGAAGATAAAACTCGTAATAAAGCGATTAGTACACTTAAAGGTAAACGCACTCGATTAGTAAATAAGATTAAAACTATTGAAGATACAATCAATGGTTTACAATCTCAAATTGATGAGTTAAATACTTATATTGCTAATCAAGGTGCTATCAGTACAAAACAACCTAATCGCAAAGCTCGTAAACCGTATCTTCTTGAAATTAAAAATAGTAAGAAATCTATTTTAAGTCTGCAACAACAAATTGCAAATGCTCGTCAGACTATTGCAGAATTAGAAGTTGGTAAACTCCAATATGAGCAAGAACTTGCTATTCATAATGGAGAGATTGCTGATACTCGTAGGAAGATTGAATTATTTGAAAATGATTTAGCTGATTACGATACAAGACTTAATAGAATTAATAGTGATATTACAGAACAGAGTGAACGTGAAAATAACAATGTAGCTGAATATAATGAAGCTGCAAAACGTTTGCGTGAAACTCGTAATAATAATAACCAAACATATAAATCTCTTGAAGAAGCTCGAACTCAACTGAGTATGGCTGTAATGGCTCTCGAAGAAAATGTTAATAATCGAGATGAGATTATGGCTGAACGAAGTAAGTTACTTAAAGAGGTTTATGATAAACAAGAAGAGATTGAAAAAGCTCAAGATAGAGTAGAAGAAACTACTGAAACTACTAATCAAGAAGCAAGTCAAGAACCTGAAAATGTTACTACCGAGGTACTGACAGACAGTAACGGGATTTCGTACTCTCTCGATGACAGCGAGGCCCCAAATACCGTCGATATTAAAAATAAGGTATATTCGGTAGGCTCAAAATTTAATGTCGCAGAATCGCCCAAAACCGTGCAAAGAATCGAGGTCGTAATCGACGACGAAACCGATTTTAGTGCTGTAATGGTTACTATAAAAGATGATGCGACTGGTAAGGAAGATACATATTCTGCAAAAGAACTTGCAGGTATGGATATTACTGAAATTCGAAGTGAAGTTCAAACTAAATTTGATGCTATTTATAAAACACTTTATAGTATTCAAGATAAACTTTCAGCAGATAAATTTGAGAATCATTATTTAGATACTATTATAAATCTGTATAAAGAATTATCTGATTCTAATAGTGATATTTATAAAGCATTATTATCTCCTATTGATAATACTGAACTTAATACGTTACGAACTAATATTATTGGTAATTTTATTGGTTGGATAAATGAATATCAACCTACTGAAATTAGTAATGAGAATTTAGAAAAAGCTAATCGTGTAAAACAGTTATTATCAGATAGCAATATCCGTATTGCAAATAATCTTAAATCTAATCTTTTCAAAGATTGGATTTGGAATCTTTACGGTGGTGATATAGTTGGTTATAGTGAAGAGGAAAATGCTAAAATGCGTGAAGCTATTGCTGACTATATTGCTAACGTTGCTAATGTTCTTAACAATAATTATACTATAACTGATGGTAAATTAACTCTTAAGAATATTAATGTAGACCATAATGTAATTCGAGCACAAATTGAAGGTCTTACTCAAATTAAATTTGAAAATCTTAATAGTAATTTTGATACTGTTAGATATTCAAATTTCTATCATAAGATAACTCTATTCAAAAATAGTATTATTAATGAAGTAGCTAAAAGTACAACTGAATTTTACAAAACTAATATCGCATATATCAACAGTGTGATGAATAGGTTTATTAGTAAAATTCGTGCTATTAGACAAGATGAAGATAGTCCGTTACATGATGCTCTTGTAAATGATGATGGCTTTGGTAGTCAAACTTCTAAAATTATGGAATTTGCTACTGCCGTAAATAATTTAGCAAAAGAGTTTTTAGATTATGGTGCTATCCCTAATCTTCCTGCTCGTACAAGACTTCATACATTAGCTCAATCAATTCAACCTTATCTGGTATCTGATGTTGATGCTTTAAATCTTACTGGAGTAGATGTTATTACAGCTGTTCGTCAAAGTAATGTTCTTGATTTATTAAGAAATGCTCGAATGGCTTATTCTATTCTTTCGAGATATTATAATTTTGAAAGTGGTACTGAATTAAACGATGATGTATCTATTCTTAATAGTCTTGATGTACTTGCTAACAGTGTTTCTGACTTTATAGATGATACTGAATCAAGAGATGAGTTTAATACTAATGACTATCGTTATTATATTAGTGATTCAATGCGTAATGCTCTTGATGCTATTGAAAATACTATTGTAAAACTTGATGGTCGTCAGATATTTACTGATAATCACGTTTATACTTACGAAGATATTCTTGATTCTATATATCAGCAAACCGATGGTCGTAATGATGTTATCAAATATTATGAACCTATCTGGTATGCACTTAAATATTTCAAAAATGATGTAAATGTTAATACAATATATCAACAAATGAGTAAGAATGGTGTTCCACAAGAACAACTGGATGCTCTTAAACGTTTGTTTGATATTATTAATAAACGAATTGCTAATCCTATTCAAACAACAGATGGTGCTTATCTTGATAGTAACTTAAATCTTCGTGGTAAGTTTTTAAGTGATTTCTTCAAAACTCATATTCAACGTGAATTTGAAACTAATGGTTTCAAAGGTTTACGTCGTCTTACACCTGAAGTTTATAAGATTATCACAAGTCCTGAATATTATAATCCTAAAACTCGTGTTATTAAAAACAACATTACAGTTAATGGTGTTAAATTCAAGGCTACTGAATTATTTGATGCTTTAAGAACTTTACACGAAGGTCAGGAATTTGAAGTTACTTATAAAGATGGTAATGTCGATGTCAATTTAGATGTAAATGGTAAGAAACTATTAATTGAACGAATTGGTTTAGGTGATAGTGAAACTTATCATGGAATCCAATTAGGTAGAATTGATGAAAGTGGAGTTAATCAATATGATTCTGCTTTTGGTAATTCTTATGGAACATCTAAATTTGTAGATACTATTATCAGAAAAGCTGGTGGAAGTGATACAATATTTAACTTAACAAAAGAGTTTTATAAAGTATATACTGAAGCCTTAACTCGTGAACAACAAAATTCTGATTCAGTTGTTTCAAAACTGAAATCAATTATTAAAGAATTAGATAAATATGGTAATATATCAAAAACTGAACATTCTGAAATAATCAATGCTTTCATTGGAGCTATCCAATATAATACCGAAGTTGAAGGTGTTAGTCCGGAAGCGTTTGATATTGAAGGTCTTGATTTAAATAAGGTTTATTATCTTATTAGTCCTATGTTCTATAACGTAAGACTTAAAAATCTTAATGATTATGTTCGTTATGGACTTAGAATCAAGAACGCTTATCAGAATCTAAATACTAAACTTGGAAATGACTTTATTCAAAGTCAAAAACTTATTACTGAAATTAAAGAAAAAGGTTCTGCAATTTTAGTATTAAAAGGTATTAATAAATCTCCTATTACATTTGCCGATTCAAGTGGTTATCGAGCTAATGTAAATGAAGAGATGCAACGTACTGTTACAGTTAATGGTAAACCTGCTGTTAATATTATTCAACGTCAGCCCGATGCTGATGGTTTAATGTTAGTTTCATCACTTACTACTGACACTGCATTTAATAATCCTATTGTTGAAGATAAAATTACTTCATCTGATAGACATTTCCAAATGTATGCAGAAATTCAGGCTAACGCTGGTGAAAATGGAAAAAGTTATGTTCCGTTACATCGCGGTAATTTAGCAAGTGATGTTGCAGATACACCGTTTAATATAGCTGCTATGGAATTTGTTACTCAAACTATGAGTGATATTATTTCAGATGCTACGTTTACATCTCTTCCAACTGATGCTAAATCTGGTCTGTATACTCTTGTAGATGATACTAATAAGACTCGAACTAAAGCTCATAATGCTAATATTCGTAGTCGATTAGCTCCTTTATCAGAAGCTATCATTACAAGTTATAATCGTGGAGTTCCGGGAGCTGAATGGTTTAATATTAGTTCTCTTTATGAAAATACAGACCCTGCTACTGGAAAAACTCGTTATATTAAACATTTAGATTTCCAAACAGTTGTTCGTAAAAAGAATATACTTGGAAATGGAATAAGTTATATCAATAGAATTAGTATTGAATATACTAAATCTGGTGATAAATTTACTCCTGTTAAACTTCAATTAAGTCGTAGAGTAATTCCAGTTAATAGAACTACTTCAAAAGTTCGTATTGCTAAGAGTCCTTTTACAGCACGAGAACTTGCTCAATTAAATGGTATTATTGAAAAGAGTAAATCTAACAAAGGAACTTACGCTGTAATTGATTTGCAAGCAAGAGGTATTACTGGTAAAGATTTAACTGATTTACTTAATCATAATCTATTCCGTAAACTGTATGGTAATATGCAACGTAGTGTTACTACTGCATTGCAAGGCGACCATTATACTTATGGTGTTAAAACAGATGATGGTTACGTAGCAGTTAAAGGTCAATATAAATCTAAAATACTTGATTGGGCTAAACAACAAGGTATCGTTGATAAATCTGTTTCTTCAACATTTGATTCGATGCAAGATTTTATTCTTGACACCGGCGCTTTAACAACAAGTGTTATTGGAATTAGAGATACCAATGGTAATGTTGTTACCAATTATACTATTGATTCTATTCAACCTGCAATGTTCTTTGAACTTAAATCTGAAAGTTCTGATAATCCTATTCGAGAATCAGAAGATATGACGAAAGAATTTGCTGTTAAAGCAATTACAACATTAAGTTCAATGACAAATGATACTGAAACAAACTGGTATCAAAAACTTGTTAATATTACAGATGATAAAGTAGCAGGTCTTAGAGTATTAGGTGTTATACCTGATTTTGTATCTGAAGATGTTGCTAACAGAATCGCTGAATTATATGATAGAATTTATGCTGATGGTAAAACTAATTTCAGTATTAAGAAACTATCAAATAAACAAGATTTCATAATTGCTCAATATGATAAAGGTACTGAAACTATCGTTATCAATAGTAATAAACTTACTAAACGTGATTTTACTGCTACTGATTTAGGTGTTAATATTACTCATGAATCTCTTCATAAGTATTTTGAACAACAAACTAATTCTAAAGAATTATACGATAAACTTGCTACATTAATTAGCGATATTAATGACACTGCATTTAAAGTTGATTCTAAAGAATTTAATGTTAAATATAAGAGCGATTTAACTGAACTTGAACTTGGTTATCTTCGTACATATCTTAAAATATTAAGTGAAACTCCTGCTGAAATAGTTACTTATACTTTTACAAATAAACAATTTGCTAATTTAGCAAATAGAATTATTGTAGAAGAAGCTCCGAAGATTAAGAAACATAAAAGTCTTTGGGATAAAATTATTGATGCAATTCTTTCTGTTATTGGTATAGATACAATTACTGATAATAGTTTACTTAATAATGTACGAAATATAGTAATTAATAGTTTGGATAGTGTGAATAGCCGACGCGCAAAAAGTCCGACCAGTGGGCGTGCAACCTCCTCTCCCACCGGGGAGCGGAGCGCTGGGCGAAGCCCAGCAGCGGAGCCAACCTCAGTTACAACTAATCAAACTAATGTTACAAATGATGCAACACATGATAATTTATCAGTTACGGAACCTATTAAAACATCTGATGTACCTCTGACAGAAAATCAAAGAGCAGCTCAAGCTGAATTAGATTTTCTTGATGATGACAGTGAAATTACGTTTGATGACAATAATTCTGAAACACTTAATAGTCTTGATGTTTCTGATATTGGCCCGAACATAGTGATACCCGGTGGGGGAGTGGGTTTGACGCCCACTGGTCAGGTTTTTTCAAATAGTTCTGAAAATGTTTTGAATAATCAAAAAAATGTTGTATCTTCAAACGGTGGATATGTAATTGAATTTATTGATAAATATATTGATGACAATAATAACAAAATTTGTTAGTTTATGAATGCACAATGTAGTCCTGAACCTTATCGTTTAACTGCTGATGGAAGACTTGAGAAATCTGGTCTTTATCATCAAATGAAGTCTTTTAAGACTAAGCCTATCGAAGATATTATTACATCTTTAATGGAAAAAGGTGTTTTACCTACTATTAAAGATTATAATAATATTCGAGGTTATGCTGAAGATAATGCTGATGTATCATTAGAGAATGCTTTTAAGCGTCGTATTCTTACAGCGTTTTTATATGCAGAAGCGGATGCCCGTACTCCTTATGGAGCTACGGGTTATCCCGTTTATACAAGTGGAGAACTTAAATTAGAATCTGTATTAGCTGCTCTTTCAACAGATGAAACTTATAGTGAAGATATTCGTAAAGATTTTGAATCTCTTGGTAACGCATTAGGTCTTGATATTAAACACGCTTTTAATCCGTCTATTGTAAATACTGCTACATTTGATGAGATGGATTATGCCTACATGGCTCGTGTTTTAACTGCTGCTTATTTTAAGTTAAAAGGTCTTACTACGGAACAAAGACAAGCTCGCTTTGGAGCTAATTACCGAGATGTTTCTCGTAGTGGATTTAAGGCTTTAATTCTTGCTGAGTTTAATAAAGAACTTGAAGAGTATAAAGCTCGACCTAATTTTATTCCTACAAGATTTAACGATATTTTTGTAGCAAATGTACTTACAGATTTGAATAAAGGTAATAGTCAAATCTTTAATTATTTTCTTGATTATATTGATAAGAACTATGGTATTAATCGCAAGCGTGCTTATCAAAATAATAAGATTGTCGATGATGAAAGTACAGAAGAAGGACAACGCGATGCTATTGAAGATATTGAAGTAATGTGGGATGATTTGCAAAAAGAACGTATTGATAGAAAGAATACGTTAGCATCTCATGTTAAAGCTCAAATAGCTCTTCTTGTGGGTTCGAGTAATTTCAAAAATAGAACTGCTAATAAAGCATATATTCCTGCTCCTATTGATATTAATGTTTTATGGAATAAACTTATTGAGGCACATCTTTACGATATTCAACCTCAAGATGTATATAATAGATTGCAACAACTTGCTGCTATAAATGATGAATTTACTCCTATTCTTGAAATATTCCAACGAGTATTTGAAGATGATGGTTCTGCTGCTTCTGATTATGATAATTCTTTTGTAAATGCTTATATTTCTGGAATTAAACTTGCTGTTATTCCTGTAAATATTATGGCATTAGAAGGTGGTAATAATGCTACTATTTATCAGAATAATCGAGAATCATTTGGTGTTAAAACATATATTGATAGATTTGAAAGTGTTTTAAGTACAAATATTGAATTTGGATTGTATAATAATCTAAATGATATACTTTATACTAATCCTAAATCTAAACGTATTTTTGAACCTATTTCAAGACGTAGTAAGATTGATAAAGCAGCTCTATTAGATAAACAGATGTCTGTAATTAATTATTTAGGATTAGCAATTACTCGTGATGCTCTTACTCAATATTATAATGCAAACGATAATGTTAATGAAGTATATTCAAGAGTTAATTCTCTTCTTGAAAATGTAGTTAATGATACTAAACATCGTGTTAATACATATCGTGGAAAAGAAATTCCTGCACATAATATTAATGGATATTTATATTCATTAGCACAAATTGCTACTTATGATTTTAACAGTTTTACGAACATGAGTTATCTTGATGTTCAAGGTAAACTTAATTATTCACCTCAGTATGATAGTATGCTTACAAAATTCCTTCGTGGATTTGTTACTCGTACTGGTGTAAATACTGAATATATTAAACATATATTTAAGGATTATCTTAATGACCCGACTTTAACTGCTCCGGGTGCAGAAGATAGTATTCTTATTTATGATGAAAAGACTGGTCTTGGAATATTTACTAAAAATAGTATTGGTGAATACGAAGTAAATCCTGCATTTATTTCTGATGTTGAACGTCGTTATCAATTTGCATTATCTGCATTTAATGGTGTTAAGATTGGAAATAAAGGTCTGAAATATCGTGAAGTACAAGGTGCTCTTTATACATATACCGAGGTTATTCTTAATATGCTTGGTCAATATGTATTCTTAACATCTGATAGTCCTCGTAGTTATATGATGACTACAAAACGACTTGAAGTTGATGATTTATTTATTAAAGATTCTTCTAAGCCTCGTACTTCAATTCATGTTAAGACCTTTGGTTCTAATTATACACCTGCGGCTGTTGCAGCACATCCTAAATCGGTATTTATTTTCTCAGGTAATACTAAAAGTCGTGCGATAGGTGCTCCAGCAACATCTGGACAAGAATCTATTCGAGGTCTTAAAAATACTATCGAAATTGATGGTTTTAAGGGTGAGAATATTACTCCGAATAAACCTACGACAACAGATTATTTTACTGATGCAGATTATGATGCTTATGTAAAAGATTTTGAAAGTCGAGTAGTTCCATTTATTAATGATGCTATTTCTCGTGGATTAAATATTTATCTTCCGATGAATGGTATTAGTAGTAGGTTAGCTACTCATGCTCCTCGTATATATTCTTATGTAACTGAATATTTAGATAATCTTGTTGCACGAAATAAGTTTGTTCGTATAACAGATAATCCGATAAATGAAGAATCTAATATTTTTCATTCTATCGAAAAGATTGTAAATAGTGATGTCTTTAAGTTTAATACTTTTGGACAAATTATATTCCAATTAAGAGATAATAGCGACGAGAATCTTGCTCAAATGAAAACTCGTCATAATCGAAAGTATTGGAATGGTAGAGCTATTTATGATGCAAAAGGTATTCCGACTGGTAAGGCGTTTCAGTTCTTGAATATTACTTATATTGAGAATGGTAAGAATATCACATTACCTGCTCATATTGCAAAGATAAATAATGTAGATGTTACAGAAGTTTATCGTAATATGATTGCACAAGTTCGTAATGAACCTTACGATGAAAATCTTGTTGCTAATACTGGTAATATTCGTGATTTCGTAACTGCTTACATTCGTTGGAATGCTACAACTGGTGTTGATAGTTTTGAAAATATTGCTAAAAGTATTTACGATACTAATATCAAAACTGATACAAGTGTCGTTACTACTTTCGATAGTTATTTAGCAGATTTAGTTCAAGAAGTATATAATCAGAAAGCTAATGATTGGATTAAACGTCGCAAAGCTGATGGTAAAGAATATACTCTTGATACTATCCCTACATTAAAGAAAGAAAGTTTGTTAAATAGCGCTCGTCAGCACGTTCTTGCTACTTATGATATTATGGATAATGATGGTGTTCGATTAAGTTTACTTAAAGTATTACTTAATCATACTATCTATAATCATAGTATGAACGCTATATTTAATGGTGATATTGAAGAATATAAAGATACAGTAGACCTCAATAAACGTGTAGCACAAGTTATTAAGAATGGTCTTAATTCTATTGATTCAATTCATAACGATACTCCTCGTAAAGTTGTTGTTATGGAAGATATGAATTTCAATAGTAATATTCTTGATAAAATGGGTATTCAAAATGAAGCTATTTTGGATGCTTATCGTGCTACTGCTACAATTAATGACTCTCAGTCTATTATGACTGATGTAGGTCTTATCAAACTTTTGAAAGCCACTGGTCGTTGGAATCCAAGTGAACCTTTGTATCAATATATTACTGATTTACAAGACCCGACTAAAACATTTAATCCTACATCTTACGCTAAGGTTGTAGAACAAGTTAAATTGTTTGGTACAACTCGTCGTCGCCGTGGTGATTTTTATCATGCTCCGGCTGTAACTGGTAATGAAGTTGATATATTTGCTGATGAAGTAGATAGTGTTCAAATAAAAGACTCAACTGTTGTTCTTTTTGAAAGTATGACACGAGGTAGTGCTATTGGTCAATTATATGATTGGATGATTCAAAATAATATTGACCAAGTTAGTCCTATTTCTGCTGTTAAAGTATCTGGTATTACACCAGTTAAAATTCATAATGACCAAGGTGGTCTTGATATTGAAGCACTAAATCGAGTAGATGATAGGTCTATTCTTTATATGCGAGATAGTGATTTTGTTATTCAACAAGATATTAAAGCTGATTTGCTTGATGAAACTACTATTTTAGGTGGTCAGTTAGTTAAGCAGATTATGGAAGGTCTTGATTGGAATAATGCTATCTATAAATTAGATGGCAAAGATGTTACTGGTAAAGAACTGTTTAATGAATTTCAAAAAACATTAGCTACTAATATTCGTGAAGATGCTATGCAATTACTTTACGATATTGGTGGTATCGATGAGAATGGTGAAATTCGAACTGATGCTCGCGGTGCTATTCAAATTGATATAAATAAACTTGTTAATCGTTTTCAAGAAATTATATCGGATGATGTTGATGCTATAACTATTCGAAAAGCTCTTGAAATTAAAGAAGATGGTCTTCCGACTATGCCTTTATCTTATCCTGTTATTAAAGGTAAGTTAGAGAAGATACTGGCTTCTATGTTAAGTAAACAAGTTATTAATAAATATCTTCCCGGATTTCATGCTCCTATTCGAGCAGATATATTTACTGCAAGTAATGAGTTAATCAAACATAATGAGTTCTATTCTGATAAAGAACTTTATAATAAAACGATTGATGAACTTGTTGCTAATGGTTCTATCACATATGCTTCAAGTTTTATTGAAGAATGTAAACGAACTGGTAGAAGTCTTGAATTACAAGCTGAATATCGTGAGGATGGAAATTACCATTATGCAGAAGTTATAGTTAATCCGTGGAAAATGGATTTCTATAAAAATATTGGTACTGTTAAAACTATTACTAATGAAGATGGTACAACTAAGGATATTATAACTGTTGATATTGACAAACTTGATGTTGAAGCTCGTCGAATGATAGGTATTCGTATTCCTACCGAGGGTAAACAATCAATGGTTGTATTTGAAGTTGTTGGTTTTCTTAATAATAATGCTACACAAGCTATATTTCCACAAAGTCTTATTACTCGTACTGGCTGGGACTTCGATATTGACTCGATTTATGCCTACTATCGCAATGTAATTTTTGAGCAAGACAAATATATACCTGTCGAATTTAAGTCGAAATTTGATGCCTCGCAGGCCCAAATAGGGGGTAAATTTACACGGTCGGTATTTAAGCAAAAGTATATCGAATTAGCTACTACTCCGCAAGAATTTATTAATTTAACAAGTCATAATTTTAATGCTATTGTTAAGTGGATTAGCCGATATTATAATCCTAATTTAGTACCTACTAATGCAAATCAATCTCCTCTCAATAATATAATTGAATTAATTAAAGAGGATTTACAAGATGTTAAAAGTAATCCGGAATATACTAAGATTCTTAAATCTATTCTGCATAATTTACAGTATGGATTTGCAAAGAATTACGGTGATGTAAATAGTTTAGTTCGAGAGTATCTTGCTAATAAGCGAGATGGTGTTACTGAAGATTTTGGTAATTACACTCAAACTCAACGTGCTTATACTTCGGATTTATTAATTCGTGCTCATAAAGCAATCAATGATTTAATTAAGTTTGTTAAGAATGTTAATAGTCAATTAGCTACTATTGATATTTCTCCTGATACAATTAGTAATTTTGATACTATCAAATCAAAATTCCAATATCTTGTTGAGGATACTGATAAAACTATTGTTCCTCATTTAAGTGCTATTCAAAGTAATATTGATAAGGCATTTAATGCTTTTATAAAAGACTTTGTTCAAAACGAGAGTATTTATGAATTGAATAGTAGAGAAGCTCGTGATAATCATTTGATTGATATTATTACAGCTGTTCTTTCTAATCCAAATCATGCTGAAGAAGTAAATAAACCTAATGGTATGGCTGAAATTCAAGCTGTATCTGACCGGGATAATGCTCTTTGGAATTATACTCTTAAAACTTTGAATCCTAACAACCTCATGGATAAGATTACTCTTAATAACATGAGTATGGGTTCAACAGTTCTTAAAGGTCACTCTGTTAATTTCGATACTTTAATCGCAACAATTTCTACTTTACATGGTAGATTGCTTAAAGGTATTCGTCGTAAGATTAGTCTTAATTCTTTACCGATACCTAAAGGTTTTGCTGATAGAAGTGAAATGTACACTGTAAGTGATAAAGGTGTACCTCGATTAACAAGTAAATATAAAGAATTTTTAGCTAAACGATATGGTGCTGAAAATATCCAATTATTACCGAAAGAAAATGCTCTTTGGATTAATGATGTTTGGATTAATAATGATGCACTTAATGAACATTTGGATATTAGTGGTGAACGAGTTGAACTTCAAATGAATCAGTTTACTTCTGGTATTCTTGATGTTCTTAAAGCTGGACTTGGATTTAATCTTAATGTCCATACTTTAAGTGTAGCTCGTGCTATATCGTCTGGTGTTACTATCGAACTTTATAATGATAAACCTAATAGATTCACTAATGAGGATGCTTTTATTCATCAACCTGCTATTGTTGAAGCAGTTAATCGAATGGAAGTTCAATCATTAAGTCGTGGCAATTTTACAATTCTTGATGCTGTCGAAGCAATTCGTTCTGATTATAGTGTAGAACTTGCTAAGATTTATGCTGATTTAATTGTTAAAAAAGAAATTACTCCGGTTGAATCTCATGATGTCATAATGACTGTCGCAAGTGGTAAAAGTAAAACTAAAACTCTTACTGTTGGACAGCTTAATGAACTGAAAGATAAATTACCGAATATTACTATTAATGAAATTAGTGGTAAATATGGTTATCAAACTACTGAAGAATTATTAGATAATATTAAAAATCGTGATAATCGTACAGCAGATTGGTTATTACGTCAGATTAGCGTTCTTGGTAATTTTGTTGAATATAATGAAATTGCTACTAATTTGATTGACCTTAACTTTATGCTTAAAAGTGAAAGTAGGGTTGATAGTTTCTTTAAGGCTGACCAAAAAGAACGTAAACTTGCTGAATATTATTATCCAGTAAAAGCCTTAAAAGAACTTGTAAATGATAAGTATAATCAAACACTTCGGTTTATTGATGAATATATCGAAGAAAATAATGGTAATCCTAAAGCAATAGATGCGATTAAAGCTGCTTTTACTCGTGAAAGTTCTGATGCTTTTAGACGGCATTATAAACCAAAAGATGTTAAAGGTAATCCTCTTACTGCGATTACTTATTTGGATATGAAAAGATTTCGTTCGGAACTTCCGAAACGAAATGATATTATGACACGTCGTGAACTTATTGAGGATTTAGCTGTTGGATATGAAACTCCTAATAAGGTAATTCTTGATAATGGTAAAGACATTATTGAAAGTATATTTGTTGGCTCATTTGAAGGTTATCTTGATGGCAACAAATTTAATGATACTGAAAATCAAAGTGCTTACGGAGTAATTCAAGCTCGTTATCAATATGCACATTGGTTAATGGCTAATGGTTTCGGTGATGTTTTCATTACTCGAAATCATCACATTGCTAATACGATTTTAGGTCAGATACTTCAACGTAAAAATTCGATTGATGAATCTACTTATAAATATGTTACTGATAGTATTATGAACTATCTCGTAAGTATTAACGGTGGATTAGATAATGGACTTGTTAAAGTTCTTCCTATTTTAACACCTGATAATACTCCGGAAGTTCTTACTACATTAGGTATTCATACAGAGGAACAACTTAAAGAACAAAAACTTATCTTCAAGACTCTTTTGAATACTGTTAAAGACGGTTATACACCTGAAAGTTTTACTCAATATACCAAACTTTCACTTGCTCAACAGATTCAATTTATTCAAAAAGATAGTACATTAAGAGATTACATTGAGAAATCACCTGAGTTTAGAGGTGATAACATATTTAAATATTTAACAGTTCGTAAGAATAATCGTTCTGTACCATATGATGTTATTAGAATCCAACGTGATGATAATGATGTCAATTCTTGGTCTAATATGACTGATAGTATTCTTCGTATGTGGGATAGTAAGATTCTTTACATTGCTCATACGATACGTCAGTTATTAGTTTATACTTATGTTACAGAAGGTTTTAATTATGCTTATAATGTTTCAAAATATATTCCTATTGAACTTATAAGTACTAATCGACCTAATGCAGAATATGATGCTTTATGCCGTGAAGTTCATTATCCTGACCCTTCTGTTAATCTTGGTAATTACGCAGAGAATTTAAGAAATGCTGAAAAAGCTGTATTTGATGGAAATGTAGATATTACACCTGTTATGAGTTTAATATCTCGTATGAAATCAGATATGAATCCGGTATTATTAAGTGATATACAAAAATGTTATCGTTGGGAAGCAAATAAGAATAAAGCCACTATCGGATATGTTCAAAATGCTAACGGCGAAAACGTTGGTACCGGTTCTTATATTGATGAAAATGGTAATACTCAAAATTTCTATATTGAAACAGAAGCTCGATTAGTTAATTCTGAATATGCTAATGCAGAATATGTAACCGAAAGGATTACTCGTAGTAAGAATCGTGTATATAAACGATATGCGATTCCTACAAATACAAATAGTCCATTAAAACAGATTTATGTATTTTTACCTGTTAATCCTTTACTTCGTAATGAAGCATCTTTAATGGCTGGTGATATTAGTATCATACCTACTTATCAAGAAGGTATGATGGCACAAGTTCAAAAGGATGGTGAAACTATTATAACTGATAGATTATCGGTTATTATAGATTCTGATGCTATTCATAAATTTATGTTAGCTATTGATGATAATGAATCAGTCCAAATGGATGAAAATTCAGATTTCAATGATGCTAATATGATTGAAACAGAAGACGCTATTGATAGCACCATTGATGTAGAAACAGAAGATATGATTGATACTGATGTTGCTTCTGTATCTGATACAGATTTTGAGGTATTAAATTCAGTTGAAGTTACTACTCCTACATTCATCAATGTTGAACATACACATTCTTCTGCGAGTGATGTTATTTATAATGAATTAGAATCTTCTGCTTCATCTATTTTTATTACTACACAAGTAACTCATTCTTTCTATAAAGGTTATCATAAATCTGCAATTCAAGTAGATTATAATAAGTCTGCTTACGAAGAAGCTCTTCGTGTAGCTCCTATGTTAAAGAATGGTAATCTTTATATTAACGGTGATGTTCTGATTGATGCTAATAGAGATTTCAATTATTTAGATGATTGGACAAAAACATTTATTAGTAATCTTTACAGAATTAATCCCATTATGACGTCGATTAGTACTGTCTTAAATGATGGTGTTGGTCGAATAGTTGCAGAAACATATATTGATGTTCCTCGTAGGAATATTAATATTTATGGTGATAATGAAAAATTATATTCTCGTGTTATTCATGCTGATGTTCCTACAAGAGATGGTTTACGAAATTCTCTTGTTGTCGATTCTAATATTGCTATTGAAACTTTGAAAATTATGGATAGAATCCAGAAGTTTTTGAATAATAACAATGTTGGAAATCGTGAAGAATTTATGAATATCTTAAAATCCTTCGATGATGAAAGTTTTGAAGGTGGTATTCAGAGCGCTCTTGAAGAACGAGATATTGCTGCAATGAAAGCTACTTATAGTCGTTTGGCTAATTTAAGTAGTTCTGTTTATGATGCTATCAAGCAATTATGGGCTATTACTAAAGATTTGAATTACGAAGAGATTCGTTCAAATTATGGTGCGGCTCTTGATTACAAAGATAGACTTGTAATGATGTTAAAACTTGCTTCTCATTTTAGTCCATATCTTACACTTGAAGAAATCAAAATTCAAGATACAGTTTATGATGCTGAAAGTGAAGAAGGTAAAGAATTATTTACTAAGGAATTTGGTGAATTAAACAATAATATAGCTCGACTTAAATCTCTTGCAACAAAAGTTGCTGAAATACGGTCTAATGTTATTCAATCTGTTAAAGATGTAGTAACTTGGGCTGTAATTGATAAGAGTCGTAATCCTAAATACACTACTGCATTTAGTAAGATTAAAGAATATCTTGCTTCACACAATGGTAGTCTTGAAGGATTTGATGTTAATAGTGTTGAAATAACAGAAGATGAATGGTTAGAAATTCAACATTTGTTATTTGAACTTGATAAAGATATTAATAAGACACAACTTTGGCTTGATTCTGCTTTTACAACTGGTATTACTCTAATTGATATTACTGGTAAAGCATGGGATGAAGCTAATTATAAAGCTAAGAAAGCAGCTCAACGCATTAATGATGAACTTGAAAGTGCACTTGAAGAGTTCCAACCGGGACTTTCTAAAAATGCTCGTGCTCGTGAAAAGTTAATGCACAAATTCATTAATGAATATGGAGATTTAATCGGTAGTTATAAAACTGAAGGTCTTGGAGATTCGACCGGTACTTTACGAAAAGATATTCGTGATGCTATTTATAAGAATCTTTATACCGACAGTGGATTTGTTACAAGGGCTACTGCTGAAAAAACTCTTGAAATCGTTGATGATATTATAAAGAAATATAATGAAAATCACACTTGGAACATTGTTCCATTAAATGATAATGAAGCAGCTAAACATCTTGCTGAACTTACTGAATTAAGTAATCGCGAGAAACTTGTTTATTTACAAACTCATGACCTTATTGAACTTAGTCTTATTACTGATATTAGTGGTAAGCGTGAAAACGTTCTTTATAAACTTGATTTTGGTAATACCCCAGTATCAGATGAATATGCAGTTTTAAGTGATAAAGAACAAAAATTACTCAATACTATTCGTAATCTTATTCAACGAACTATTCGTGAATATGACGGTAACTGGATTAACTATTATGGTAGATGGGATGAGATAATGCCTTTCATTCCTCAAGCTACATTAGGTCAATCTGCTAAACAATTTGTTAGTATTCCTATGATTCATAAAGATAGGTATTATACTGACATTGATGGTACTAAACGATTTGTTACAAAAGCTCAAACTTTACAAGTTCCTAAACATATTCCTGTATTTAATATTCGTAAAAAGTACAAATCTGAAAGTTATACTGAATACGAAGCTCGAATTGTAGAATTGTTTAGTGAATGGTTTGATAAAAATAACAAACTTCCTGTTACAGTTAAACCTTCAACTCTTCGTGAGATTAGACATTATAACGATGCTGTAATGCTTGAAAATAAAAAGTATAAAGCAAATGTGATGTCTTATGATATTGTTGATGTAATGAAAGGTTTTACACAAGAACTTTATAATCTTCGTGCAATTAATAATTTTGAAACTGATTATCAGCTTACGAAATATTTAATGAATGAACGTGGAGTTTCTGGTGTAGCACCTCGTGATATTATTAAAAATGCGAATGAACAGTTAAATAATATGGAACGTCGTATTTTTAATTTTAGTAAATATAATAGTGCTCTCGATGTTTCTGCCGGTGCATTATTGCGTTATACTTCTATGACTTTCATGTATCTCAACTATACTGCTGGTATCACTAATATTCTCAAAGGTGTTACTGATATGATAGTTGAATCTACTGCTAATAACTTTGTTGAAAGCAAAGATATTATGAAATCAGGTTTGCGTGATGTTATTAAGACTATCCCTCATTTCTTACGCGATATTAATTCAACAAGAACGGATGATGTACTTGTGGCAATCATTAAAGACTTTGATGACATTTATCAAGATACTCGTGATGTAACATCTTCTGATACTGGAACTTCCTATTGGATTAAAGCTATGCGAATGGTTGATACTGTTGGCTATGCTCCTAATAACATGGGTGAGTTCATTATGCAGTTTGGTATGTTACTTGCTGCTACACAATCTCATCGAGTAGTTGGTGGTAAGATTATGGCTTTCAATGATTTTTATAATGATAATCTTGAAAAGTTATTACAAGATGTTCTTACTAATGAACAATACGATAAATATCTTATTTTCAAAGAAGATTTGGATGCTGAGATAGCTCGCGAGGAAAAACGTACTTCAAAAGAGTATTTATGGAATCACGATTATGCTTCTCAATATCTTAAATCACATTATAATTTACTTTCTGATGAACAACGTAAGAAAATTGTTGATTCTCGAAAGACTGATAAAAAAGCTCAACGTGAAGCTTTTGATAAATACAATACTCTTCGTTCGGAACTTAAACTTGAAGATGGTCGTTTGAGTTTTAATCCTGAAAGTGGTCTTACAGAAGAAACTCTTTCGGAGTTCCGTGGTCGAGTTAAAGCTATTAACCAATCATTACATGGTATTTACAATCGTGTAGACAGAAATAGTTTACAAGATGCTGCTTTTGGTGATTTGTTAATGCAATTTAAGAAATGGGTTCGTCCTAACTTTGTTCGTTATTTCGGTCGTCGTTTCGGTCGTATATTTTATAATGAACAATTAGGTTCTTATGAAGTTCCTGTATTTAATCCTATGTTTGATATGTTTAGAAGTGGTAGTCAAGCTTTCAAAGATAGTCTTAATGATAACAATACTGTTATCGACTATATGAAAGGTATTGGTAATTTCTTCAAAGGTGTATCAAGTTGGTTACTTAATGTAGGATTTTATTATAATACTCTTCCTTTAAATGAACAGATAGCAACTATGAAATTTGCTCGTTTAATGGGTGCTTTAGTTTTCAGTGCTCTTGCTGCTATGACACTTGGTGCATTTAAGAAAGATGATGATGATGAAGATAATATTTTGTATCAACACGCTATGTATGCTGCAACAACTTATTATCAACAAATGATTGAACCTATGCCAGTATTTGGTTGGATGGCTACAATAGAACAAACTGCAAATAGTTTGTTTGCTGGTCAGAAAACTTTACAATCTGCATATAAACTTGTTAATCTTACTATTCAAGGTTTAGTTGTTGATGATGATGAACTTATTTATGATAGAGGTATTTATAAGGGACAAGATAAACGTGCAGTTGCATTACGTCAAGCTGTTCCTGTTCTTCGTCAAATTAATAAGTTTAATAATCTCGGTGCTACTATGTCTTATTACAATATGTATAATCCTTTTGGTATTACATTTAGTGGTGTTAGAGAAATGATTAGTCCGAAAGATAGTGATAACTACGAGGACGAATAGTCTAATAGAGTAAACGTCGGATATTTGCCCGTGGCGGTGCTTCCCAGCCTGCTATGGGCATTATCTTTTGTTAATGGTACATTTGTCTAACTGACAAAAAAAAGACCGTCAGAACGCCTGAAAATAGGCACTCTGACGGTCTGTCTGTATCACTTATTATGTTAGTAATATCGTTATTAATAATAACAACAATTATAGTAGCAATTAAAGTTGTAACATTGATAGCTCAGCCCTTCGGGCTTCGCTGACCCGGTGGGGCAGGAGGTTGCACGCCCACTTGTCACGTTTTATTCGCCACCGTTTTCAACATCTTTCGGTTTATCAAAAAGATATTGATATGTTTCATTATTAATAACAGTAAATTCTTTATCAGTTAAAGCAATAATCCAATCTCCTTTATTGAGTCGAATT
>OLPR01000089.1_pt1 | contig 89933 bp, 85 predicted proteins | sample 1672761 | NCBI WGS metagenome assembly OLPR01 (sample SAMEA3136721, study PRJEB25190) | human gut metagenome | biome: human gut; feature: human-associated habitat; material: faeces | place: Austria | collected 2013 | reverse complement strand
TCATTTGATTTCTTTTCTGGCTTTTTATATTTCACATATTCTTTTACAATTTTTTCTCTAAATAATTTGTTTTCCATAATTTTCTTCTATCTATTTAACATATTATTATCATATTTTATTATTATATTGTAAAATTAACTTTAAATTTAAATTTCTTAAAATCTTTAGTAAAAATAAAAACCGTATACAATAAAAATATATAATATATATGAGGATGACGACAGAAGTCTTCGTGCAGCTCTTATGGGAAGTAGATTTAGCTTTGCTTTTCTTTTCGTTTTCATGGTAAGGCTTGAAGTTATGGCCTTCGGGTTATGAGGCGTAGTTGAAAGGTTTATGTAATTTAGTGAAATCAAGGGTTTTAACTGATATTTCAATAAAAATTGGGAAAATGGTTTTTCGAACATTTGTGTATTTTTTGGAACTTTTTTGAGAAGTTTTTCCCCAACTTTTCCCCAAGTGGTTTACACATATGTTCGTACATTTTTTAGGGAAAACCAATTTGATTTTTTGGAGGTTTTATAAATGAATTTTAGAGAAGTAAATAAAAATGATATTTTAAAAAGTTGGTATGACGCTATGGAGGAAATATATTTGTGTTATATGACTGAACAAGATAAGTTTCATAATCTTAAGTTTGATAATTATAGAGAGAATATTTTAAGGAATTTACCTAAGCAGAATAAAGAATATGCTGAAAAACAACTAGATTTAATTTATGATGATTTTATGAAATATACTGAATATATGACTGAAAAATATTATAGAAATGGTTTTGTAGACAGTGTGCAGTTGATTAAAGGGTGTTGTGATAGTAGTCGTCCGTTTTGAAGTGCAAATTTTGCACTTTAAATTAATTTTATAATTAATTACATTATATGAAAAAAGAGTGTGAAATTTGACTTTTACATTTAAAAATCATTTTTTCATACTCTTCTATTATTTATAAAATTTGTCGAAATCTGTCGAAAAAAGAAAAATAGAGCTATGCTTCATGAGCACAACTCCGCAAAAGTATTAAACTTTTTCTATATAATATATATTATATGTCATTATTATACCAATTGTCAATGATTTTATTCAAAAAAAATAAATTTGATTGTATAAGATTATTTTTATCATAATAACTTATATGATATTCAATTCTTGATTTTAACTTTTGTAAATCTTCTGTCTGATGTTTTAAAACACCTTTACTTGTTGTGATTTTTTTATTCAAATATAATAATGTCACTATTTGTTGAATTCTAGAATTACTCATTCTTTTATTTCTAGTTTCTTTTGACATACCAATACTCGCAATTTCACCTAAAATTCTATAATTTGTTTTATACTCAGATGTACCGGCTTTTAGATCATTTAATATACAATTATTGTGAGCACATGCATTTCTTAATTCCCTTACATTTTTTAGTAGATAGGCTTCATCTAACATTTCTTTATCTTTTAATTTATTAGCTGTAAACATATAAAATTTAACAAATCTACCAAAAGGAATAATTTCCACAAATACCCAAATAGGATATTCTCCTTTATATTTTGCAACTAAATCACCACAATAAGTCCCTTTTATATTTTTATTAAGTTCATTTTCTAATAATTGATATTCATTTTTATTTTTTAAATCTTCAATATATTCTTCTACTAATGTATACCCATCTTTGGTTATACTTTCAACCCTCGATAAAAGTTTTACCTTTGCATAATGTTCTAAATCAAGTACAATGCTTAACATAGTTTTTCTTAATCTCATATCTATTATTGATAAATCCTCTAACATTCCAAAATCAAGGTTAATATATTTTCCAATATTCTCTCCCTTTTCATGTTTTAAATAATTTTTTCTATATGATACTAATTTAAAATAATTATTATTTTCTTCAAGATATTTTTTTGCATCTTCCATAGAAGTTAATTCAAACTTAACTCCTTTTTCATTTAAATGATTTATCAATTCTTCTGCATCAAGCATTGGTTTAATTTCTTTATACATTAGTTCTCCTTTTTATCACATTTCTCATAATTTATCTTTTTCTCCATAATATAATTACAAAATTTATTAATTTCTTCTTTATTTGGTTGTGGCATAAATCTCTTATCAGTATAATAATTTTTACTAAAACTATAATCTGATCTTGAATTTATTTCTGATATTTTCTTTATCTGTACTTTTTCATTTGAATTATTTAAGTAATATTTTTGCTCATTTCTCATTTCGCTTTTATCTAATATTTCAGGATCATGAGTTGTAAAAATTAGCTGACTATAATTACTATTTTTTAAATATAACTGTATAATTAATTGTACTAACTCTTTATGTAATGCTGTTTCAATTTCGTCACATAACATAACTCCATTATTTTTAATAGTTTTAATAATTGTTATAACTAATTGTAAAATTCTTCTCGTACCTGTTGATATATCCCATATGTTTAATTTCACATTTTTATTTGTTCTAAATTTTATAATTTCATCTCCATCTTCATCATTTTCAAAACTAACACCTGTGATCTTAGGATCAACTATTTTTAATAATTTTACAATTACATCCTCATTTTTTTTGATAAATTCTATAGTCTCTTGCATATTTATATAATCTACATCATTTACTCCAATTTGATATATTGAATCTCCCAAATAATATTGATAAAATGTATTATAATATTTTATAGTTTCATTAAATTTATTTACTAATTGTTTTCCAACAGTTTCATAATCTTTTATAATACTATCCTTATAAAAACACTTATAACCTATATCACTTCTTTTTGTATCCGTATTAAAATCTTCGATTAATTGTTGTTTTTTTGATTTATATTTCTTTCGATAAAAAAGTTTTTCGTTTAATCTATCATTATTGTATATTAACGAATAAGTATAATATCCTGGTATTTCTCCATTTGGTATATACATTTCTAATGTTATCTCACTATCTTCATTTAAATTTTCTAAATTTCTCTCAGGTAGAAATCTATTACTCATATATTTTAGCATTTTTTCATCTTTTTTTTCTTTGGCAGTTTCAACAATTTGATATTGAGCTAAAAATATTCTTAATTCCAATAACGAATGTATAATGCTAGATTTTCCTGATGCATTTGGCCCTATTATTCCTATAACTTTATTAACATTTATATTAGGTTCAATTTCTATTACTGTTTCTTTCTTTTCTTTCTTTTTTGGACCTGCTATAAAATTTAATTCAACCTTATTATTTATTCCTAATATATTATTTATAATAATCCTATTAAACATTTTTTATCTCCTTTAATTACATATTATATATAACATATTTTATTTATTTTGTCAAGTTTTTTCTTCATGTGGTGACATTTTTCTCCATGTTTTTATCTTTTTCTTGACTTTTTACATTTTATAATGTATAATCTCCCTAACAATAGAAAAACATTCCATGTGTTATAAATAACATGAAATGTTTATTAACAAATAACTTCTCCCAAAAGTATTGTTAATAGCATTATAACACTTTCTATTGTTAGAAGTCAATATTTTGGTCTTCTTTGGAATAGGAAGGAGGTTAGCCTTTATGAAAGCAACTAAGATTAAAATGAAACCAGGTTGTGGATATTCAAACAACTTAATAGAAATAGATCAAGTCTATCTAGAAGGTTGCAAACAAAATGGTTTCTATCCTAAAGCATCTGTTCACGACTACTTAAAAGAACATCCAAATAGCATCCAAGTAAACATCTATCCATATCCTGACTTGCAACCAATGCTAAGTCAAAATGGTGAAAAATACGTTAGGTCAGAACCAGATTACACAGGAAAAGATAACTTATTAAAGTTACCAAGAGAATAACAATTAAAAGACTAGCTTTGCTAGTCTTTTAACACCTTACCAATATTTTTCTATTTCTTGTTTCCTTTTTTCCTATTTATTTACCTTCTCAAAAAAATGTCCATTATACATTAATCCACTTTCAACAACCATAACTTCTTGCTTTGCATGTTTTTTATAATTTTTGTTGCTTTCTTGATTTGTTCCTATATTTTTATTAAATTCATCTACCATCATTGCTACACTATCAGTATAATCATACTCAATATATAATTTTCCATCTTCAAATAACCACGTTCCACTTCCGTTTGGACATATCATTGATTTATCTTTTTGAAGTGCAATAATCGCTTCTTTACCATTCCAAGTATTTGTTTTGTACGTTCCAACAAGATCTTTATTTCCTTGTGGATTGCTATTAACATTAATCCCTACTATAAAGCCGACAACTCCTGAAATTAATGCAATTAAAACACAAATTAGAATTATATTTATTTTATTCATATTTTCCCCTTTCTTCATTTATTCATACTTATACTCTTCACTATCTTCCGCAACCATTATATTATTTTCATTTTCTTCATCATCAATCGAATATATTATTTCATTTTTTTGATTTAATCTTTTCTTTAAATAATCTGATAATTTTTTATCAGTACAATAAATATAACATCCTTTTTGGCCTCTTGTCATTAATGTCCTATAAGTATTTTTAATTATTTCATCTGCAATTTTATTTGCCTGATCAGGATTTTCTTTGCTTAATTTATTTATTCCTTTTATCGATTGGTCTGTTTTAGCTCTTTCTTTGACATCTGTAATTACTCTACCATTTTCGTATCTTAAATCATTTCCAATAATTACTCCTGCATAATCAAATTCTAATCCTTGAGCAGTATGTATACAACCTATTTCATTTACCGAATTTGGATCAATAGCCCATGTTGTACTATTTCCTAAATTCCAGCTCATAGCAAAATTGCATTCAGGAATTGTTATATCATATACATCTGATTTATTTTTCCCATCTGCTATCCAATCCCAACAATATCCTGCAAGTAATCTTGCCTTATTATTTGTCTTATTTTTTTCAAAGATTAAATCTCTTACTTCATTAGGAGTATCACAAATTCTAATATCATAATCTAAATCAAATCCATCACTATTAGCAGTTTTTCTTATGTCTAATACATCATCTAACCATGCAATATATCCATCTGATCCATTACATCTAAATTGTGATTCCAATTCCATTAACTCTGATTCAGCATTAGCATTTCTAATATATTTTTGTATTTCTTCAATACTTCCTATATCTTTTAATGTTACTCTTTGAGATTCATCAATAAAAAATATTGAAAATTTTGATGCCTTAATTATTTCTTTTATTTGATTTTCACCTAAATTTTGAAACATTCCTGATTTAGCATTTAATCTATGAGCCTCATCTACAATTAAAACATCAAATTCATTTTCTGCCGATTCTACAAATGAACCTGAACCCTTAAATAAATTATTAATTCTTGTTTTTCTAAAATCTCCACTTAATTTAGTTGCATATACATTTCTTGGAGCAGCATTTTTTGTAACATATGAGCAAACCATGTTTTCATTAGTCAATCTTACTAAAAGATTAATTGCTAAAACTGATTTTCCAGTTCCAGGTCCACCTTTTACAACTAATACTCTTTTATTACCATCCTTATATGATTTTCTTGCCATATCTAATGCTGTTTCATATACTAGTTTTTGATCATCAATCATTACAAATTCTTCATTACCTTTTAGCATACTTGATAATGCGTCTTGTAACGATTTAGAAGGTCTTATCTTTCCATTTTCAATCATATATAATGTTTCTTTATCATCGCCATATTGAATATATTTATTTATAAATTCTCTTAATTTTTCTACATCACCTTTAATAAATGCAGGTGCTTTTTCTAAATAATACTTATAATTATCTGATAATAATGTTGGAGGTGTTACTGCTAAATAATTATGAAGATATGCACATGGATGTAAATCTATTTGTCTATCTTGTACTGTTTCATTGTAATCTTCTATTGTTGTAGCATACGACCATGCCTGATAAGAAGGATGAGCTACTTCTCTTAAAGCATGTCCTGTAAATGCTTGTACAATTCCATCTTTTCCATTAACAATATCAGCTTCTGCCCATTGTTTTAATTCAACAATAATAGCCGTATTTTTTAATTGTCCATCTTTACCTGTAATTATAAAGTCTACTCTTTTAGATGTATTAGGAATCTTAAACTCAATTGCTATTCCAACATTTTCAGGTATATTATTATCGATTAAAACTTTCATCATATACTGCATAGAATTATTCCATGCTTTTCTTTCACTTTCAGATGTATGATATCCCATTTTTTCATAAAATTTTCTATCAATATTTTCCTCAATTTTATCTTGTACAACATCTTCCACAAATAGTTGCTTTGTTGATTCATATACTATCATAATAATTGCCCCCATTATTTACTACTATAACTTGTTATATTTTGTGCTTACTCCTTTTGCTTTATCTACTGGATATTTCTTTCTTGTTTTATCTAATTTTTTTAATATTATCTCTTTTGGGTCTACTACTAATTTATCAGCCATCATAATACAATATGTGAATACATCTGCCAATTCCTCACATACTTCGTCTTTATCATAATTATTATTCCATTGAAAACATTCTAAAAGCTCTCCTGCTTCAATAGATATTGATTTTGCTAAATTTTCGGGTGAATGAAATTGATCCCAATCTCTTTCTTCATTAAATTGTTTTATTTCTTTCATCAATTCTTCCATTATTATCACCTCTCCTATATTTTTATATCATAAAATTCGATTTTTCTCAATAAAAAATATAGAAAGAGTATCTCTTTCTATATTAATTTACTTTTTACAATTTTAACTAAAATATTATATATCTTCTTTGAATATAATTCATAAAGTTTTAACGCTGTATTATCCTCATTTAAGCTATATGCTAATCCATCATATTCAAAAAAATATTGGTTTAAATCCTTATGTGTGTATTTATTTCTAAGCTTTCTAAATTTATGCAATACATTTATTTCATCCTTAGACATAAGAGAATTTAAAGAATTAATTGCTTCTTCAAAACTATTATCAAAATTTTCGTTTACTGATCTTATTATACTTTCAACTATATTAAAAAAGCATAATGCCAAAACAAATCCTCTTCCTTCTTCATATAAAGATTCACATTCATATAGAATATTTGCATAGTGTTTTGAGTAATGAAAAATTAAATCTATTGCTTCTTTATTCATCTTAATCCTCCTAATTAAATATTACTTTTCTCATTGCTTCATTATTAATTTTACTTACAAATTTAACTGTTTCTTCAATTTTATTGAATTTCTTAGCTTTTTCATCTTGTAATATATTCTTTTCAATATATATAATTTGCTTAAATATTTCTTCTAAAACATTCACAACTATACTATTTCCAGCCATTTTATATAACTTATCTCTAGTAAAGAACATTTCTCCTTTTCTAGCTTGAAAATTATTATCTATAATTCTCTGATAATCTTGTTCATCAAACCCCATTAATAAAAAACATTCTCTTGGTGTAAGATATCTATAATTGCTTTTATTGGTATCTTCACTATAATAATCAATCAAGCCAGAATTAGGATGTCTATCTTGCTTTGTAGTAACAGTTGATACAACAATATTATTAACTTTTTTATTAGTATAAAGTATATCATTCTTTTTGTATATTTCTCTTCTAGACATTGTATCATTAGGTTGACATTCATCTGCTTCTATTCTATATTGAATATTATTATAATCTAATTTTAATATATCATCCTTTAGGTTTTTATGTTTTTTTATTATTTTATGTGTATATTTTGGACTTGCTAAATCATGCTTGTCAAAATAATTTTTCACTTGATTTTCTTTCATTTTATCATTATTTGTTAATACACTTATCATATATGTTCTAACTCTTTTTTGAGGAATTCCAAAATCACTAGCATTAAGTGTATAAATATGATTAGTATATCCTATTTCATTTAAATAGCCTGTCCATTCATCAAAATTTACCTTATGCCTACTTGTTAAAATTGCACTTACATTTTCCATTAATAAAAATTTTGGTAACTCTAATTTCGATTCTACTCTCTCTTTTAAAATTCTTTCTACTTCCCAAAGCATTCCAGATCTGTTATGTGCATTTCTATCAATTCCGTCCTTTATTTCCGTGCCAAAATCCTGCTACAGATAAGTCTTGGCATGGGAAAGAATAGGTTAAAAGATCTACATCATTGGATAATTCTTCACCTTTTATATCCGTTATACTAACTAGGTTATTTGACCTTTCTATAGCTGCTAATAATCTTTTAGCAATCTCATAATTTAAATTTTCAACTGCCTTTTCAGTTGCTGGTTTTTTTCCATTCATACTTAATGTATATTTTTTTAATTTATTTATTATTTCTTTCTGTGATAATTTATTATATTTTTCTAAATCTTGCTTTCCATTATGAATTAAATCATATGCAATTATAGCATTTATATCCCAATCAACTGTACATAAAATTTTATGCTTTATTCCAATATTTTCTAAAGCCTTTGCTTGGCTTCCTATACCACTAAATGTTTCTATCACCTTAAACATACATGTACCTCTTTTTTTGTTATATTTAATATTGTACCAGATTTCAATTTTAATTACCAGAGTTTAGTCAAAATTTTTATTATTTTTTTAAACCTTCTTCATATAGTTTTTCTCTTATTTCAAAGATTCTTTTAGCTTGTTTATTTGAAGGTGTTTTGTAAGTTTTATCAAAATTAGCTACCACCTCTAAAAAGCTTTGTTCAATAGGATTAATTAGCTTCCTTTCTAATCCCCAACTTAAAACTTCTCTCCAATAATCAGCACCTAGTTTTACAACTTCCATTTCCAAATTTAAATCATTTATCATTTTTCTTTCTTTTTTTCCATCTTCAAGCTCTTCTTTTTCCTCTTCAAAATCTATTAAAGAATTAATAAATTTCTCACTTATAGTCCACTTTTCTTTTTGTGCTCTTTCCCAACAAGTATCTTTTTTACACCATTCTGTAACGTTATCTGTAGTTCTATCATCGCGAGTTATAAAATCATATACTTCCCTAGTTGTAATTAACAATTGTTGTTCTAATTCATTATATAAACTTTGTTTATTCCAAATTAATTTTAAATTTAATCTCTTATTTTTGTACTGTGTTTTAATAATATTTGATAATATACTAATAGAATATGTAACAATATTTGCTCTATAAGCTCTTTTTTCCTTATACCAATCTTGATTAGTTACTAATTTTTCTGTTTCCTTAAATAAAATTGCTAAAGAAATGACATTTCTGTAATACACTTCATTAAATCTTGCGTTTGATTTTTCCCACTGATTATCTATTTTTTCAGCAAAAAATCTCATACTATATTGGGCCCCTTTACTAACAATTTGTGGGAACCCTTCATATGTATTTATGTATTTAGCTAAATCAACTTTTTTAATAACTTGATTTTTAGGATTTTTTAATTGATATTTTTTTCGTTCACTTGCTGTAAGCTTCATTTGTTCTTGAGTATATTGACCTCTTGCTCTTTCATAAAACCATATAGTTTGATATTGATTTCCATTAACAGCTGGAGCATATACTTTTCTTGAATATTCTTCCATTCTTATATGGTATGGATGATTTGAAAAGAAATCTGCTTCATCAACTTTATTTTGACTATTTGCACATCTTGAAATTGTCGGAATCATTTCAGTTGCTTTTTCATGATCCACGACAGATAATTTCATGGGTACAAAAATATTTGAAACATCTTTCTTATCTTGTAACACTGCATTAGCTATAGATGCTGTAGTTTGACCACCATTTATTATTTGTAAATCTTTAATTTGAACTATTTTTAATCCATCATCACCTAATTCTGTCTTTATTTCTGTTGCAGTTGCTGCAATACCATTGTTATATGCAAAAAACATCTCCTCTTCGTTCAATATTGTATTTCTTATTCCTTTATTAACTTTACCTTTTATGCTTAAAAATGATCTAACATTTCCTTCAAGTAATCTTGCACCATAATCTATATACATTTTTGCCAAAACATTGCCTGGTATAACCGCTAGATATGCTGAGTATTCATCATTATTTATTGCATTAACACAAGGTATTCCCCCTTTTTCCATTTTAGAAAAATCTATTTCAATACTTTCCTTACCTAAAGAAGAACTATATATATCATACATTCTTTTTATATCCCATACGTTTAGTTCTACAGGTTTATTAGCAATGTCTTCTTTTTTTATATTTTTTACTCTTTCACTTAATTTTCGATCTGTAATTATATAAAATCTAAATTTTACTATTTCATTTATATTATTTAATAATTCTTTAGCAAAGCCATAGCCGCTTGAACTTTCCTCAAATCCCTTACTAGTTATATATCCATTTACACTTGCTTCTACTAAATGTCTCATACAATCATATAGTTTGTTTATTTCTGTAGTTGTTAAATTTGTCGTTTCATCTAAGTTAGAAAAATCACTAATTAATACAACACATGATTTATCGTATGGATCAAAATAATATCCATCCATAACCATTTTTCTATTTCTTTCTCCTATTCCTTCAAAATAGCCCTCTGTAAAATCTTCAAATTCCTCAGCATTAATTAATATTTCTACAACATGATTAACAAATTCACTTGACATATTATTTATTTCAGATTCAGCAGATACTCTTACATCTTCCAATAAATCTTTTCTATATTCTTCTAAATCCATATTAATCACCTACTACAAAAAAATCTTTCATTTTGTTAATATATATTTGATAACTAACTCTAACAATTCCATCTTTTAGCTCGTTATTATTTATTCTTGGGAATCCTTCTATTACTTTATATTTTTCTATTCCTTTATTTGCATAAACATATTTATCATATTCTTCAGAATAAAAATAATTTCTTTCTTCTAATTTTTTATAAAATAAATCTATTTGTTTTTTATCTTCTAACATTTTTTCTATAGATTTTATATAATCATTTAAACTAATAGGATTAGTAATAGCTAGATTACTAGGTTCTAATTTTACCAAAACCAATTCTCCATACAATTTAGATTCTAATTGTTCTATAGAACTAATTTCTACTGTAATAGCGTTTTCTCTTATTGCCTTTAATTCATACCACATATCTTCAATTTCAAAATCTTTATGTGACATTGAACTGCCTATCCAAGATTCTAAGCTTTTGCTTATACCATACTTTTTTATCATTATTTCTTTTAAGAATACTAGTTCTCCTAATAATCCTCTTATTTCGTTTTCACTCATTATTGTAGAATGAGGATTTTTAAACATTTGTATCCATTTTTTCCATCTTTCTATAATAAATGAAATTGAATCAATTTCGTTTGATAGGTTAACTGTTTTTTGTACTATATCATCACAAAATTGATAAAAAATGTCGCTCATCATGTCATCTAATAAACTAAAACTTAAGCTTAATCTATCATCTGCAGTTCTTTTTAAAATTTTCGCTTCTATTAGTTTGGTAGATTCAATTTCTTCTATCTCTCCATACGCAACAATTGCAAGTGTTTTATATCCACTTTCATTATAGCCAACATATGTATCTATAGGATGTTCAGCATTGATCCTTATAAAAGACTTTGTTTCTTTACATTCTTCAAATTTTTCTTTTATTAAATTAATCATTTACTTCTTCATCCTCCTCATTATCATATTCCTCGAAGTTTTCAAACTGTCTATATGCTATTAAATTAATTTTATAATTTGCATAACTAGTCTCTTCATTTAATAGAGTAGGTATTCCTATACTTATTCCAACAATCGGATCTTTATCTTTTATGAAAAGTTTTTCATTATCTCCATCTTCTTTATTTAGATCTAGTAAATATATCATCAGTAAAGGATTTCTTTTTATTCTAAAATAAGCAATTTGCGGAATAATTTTTCCAATTTTATCTGGATGATCACTATAATATTTTTCTTTTACTTCATCTAATTGTTCCTTACTTAATCCAAATACTGAGTCTCCTGGATTACCTAAACGATTTCTTTCTTTAGATAATTGTATTACTTTATCATTATTTCTAAACATAAAGCTTCTCTGTACTAAATTAACCGAATAATTTTCATCTATTATATATGGATCTTTACTTGATTCACCATTAATAAATACCACATCCCATAAATTCAATTCATCTCCATCATATTTTTCTATAAAATTCATTATGGTTTCTGCATTAAATCTTAGGTTGGCATATGATGCTTCATAATTTTTTAAGAAATCAATAATAATATCCTTTTTTATTCCTTCATAACCACATGAAGTACCTATTTTTTTACATCTATATTTATTTAATTTTATTGCATAACGTAGGTTTTCTACAGCACTTAAATTTGTAGTATTATTTATTGGATCATTATTAATTCTAGGTGTTTCTACAACTACTTGGCTTAATGATTGTGCTCTTTTATAATTAGAAGCTGTTCTCATTTTATTTCTTGCTGTTATCATTAAAGTCTGTTCATCATTTCTAACTCGTAATCCAAATTCTAATGGTGTTTTTCCTAATTCTCTCATATGTTTTATATCTCTTTTTAATTCGTTTGTCGCTTCACTTATTTCTTTATAATAAAAAATGTTTTCATTACTCATCCATACCTTACACAAATCATCATAATTAGGTCTATACCCAAACCATCTTCCCATTTGCATTAATGTATCATACATTTTTGAATTTCTGTGAAAATAACTAATAACTAATCCTTCTAATGTTAATCCTCTTGATAGTCCCATACCACCTATTGCTATTACTCTTAGACCATTTTTTTCATTTTCTTGATAATTTAGTGAATCCTTATTTTTTGTATTTACTACCTTTACTTCTATAGGTGAAATCGATTCATCTATTATTTTTATTATTTGTTTCCAATCAAATTCAACATATCCATATGAACTAATAAAAGTTTCATAAAGGGATTTAATATGTTCGTCTTTTAATGAATCATCTAAATCTAATTTACTATATAGTTTTACTGATTTTTTTATATCTTCAACATAATCTGAAATAATATCGCCAAATTGCTTTTGAACTTTAACAAATCTACTAATATTTACAAGCATAGATCTATGAGTTGTTGTATCTCCTCTTAAATCTCTAATTGCATTTACTATTAAAAATTCATTTATTGCCTTCTTTAAGCTTTCTGATAGTTTTTCTACTACAAAATCAATTTTATGATTTAGTGGATATATCTCCCCATCTCTTATTGGTTCTAACATACTATAATATTTACTATCTTCATCATATATATCTTTTGCTCCAATATAATTTGTTGGTGCATCTAAACAATAGATATAATCTTTAGGAAAAAGATTCTCTTTTTCCATATCATCTTTTGTATCAGGATTTATAAAAACATTAGCATATGGAGTGGCTGTAAAACCAACGTAACTTGCTTTTTTAAATAATCCTAACATTTCTACTATTTGAGCATTAGTTCTTGTAGGGTCACAATCTTCTTTATTAGTATTTATTGAAGCATTATCTGCTTCATCATCTATCATCAAAAGAGAATTATTTATATATTTTCTTCCTGGATCTAAATTTATTTGTTTTAACCACTGATTTAATCTCTCAAGTACTGTAACATTCTTTTTTATAACGAAAATCACAGGATCCTTTAAAGTATTTAAAAATAATCCTAAATTATTAGCAAATTTTGTATTAAAGTCATCACTTTTTGTGGTTAACACAGCTGTTCTCAATGTATTATCATGTTTCCCTACTCCAACTAATTTATCAGTTTTTTGCTTTTTCATTGCATCACTATCTATTCCTGTAAATCCCTCATCAATTCTTAGTTGAGTTTGCTGCCTTAAACTTTCTATTGTTCCCGTTAATAGAACAATAACTTTATAGCCTGCGTCTGCTGCTTTACATATTAATCCCGTATAATTTGCTGTTTTTCCGGATTGTACGTCTCCTATTATCAAACCTCTTCTTTGGAATTTTTCTTCAACATTAGGGTCACCTAGTAAATCTGCCAATTCATCAGACACTTCATCCATAGTTTTTACTACAGGTATTGGAAATTTTTTGTCATGTAATAAATATTGTTCATATCTCTTCCAATATTTCATATTCAAATCTTTCTTTCGCTCATAAAACCACTTAACATGTTGTTTTGAAATCAAAGCTTCTCCCAAATCAAGCTTAATTAAATTTTCTGCATGTATAGTGCTTCTAGCTATTTTTATTTCTTCTTCCGTTAATTCAAATGGCTTCATATTTGCAAAGTTATTTATAATTTCATCTATTTCCGTTTCTGTTAAAGTATCTTTGTATGTATATGTTTTTACAACATCTATTAATTTTTGAATATTTTCATTCACCCTATAACTCCTCCTCTTTAAACATTGACCTTAATTTTTCATAATTGCAATATGGTTCTGTTTTTAATAACGCATCTAATGCCGTTTCCTTATTCATTCCTATACTAGCGCATAATTCTAAACTCTCTTTAATTTCATTATATAATTTTTCTATGACTTCATTATTTTCATCATTTTCAGGTTCAATTACTTTTCCTTGGGAAGCATCCAAATATAATGAATTAGTAGGAAATTGTTCTTCTATAATATTAAGTGCTATATCTAATGCTTTAAGTTGATTTGGATTTAAAGTCTCTTCTAGTATTTTTAATTGTTGTATATTTCTATTAATTTTGTACTCATAGCAACCATCTCTTAGTTCTATTCTCTCCCATATATAGTTTATATCTTTATCTTTATTAACTTTTCTTCCTCTATAATTGTGGACTGTTTTACTTTGAAATATTGACTCATCAACACATGCATATAATTTTTTCTTTATTATATCAGGTAGATTTGCTGTACTTTTTTTAATATCTATTCCCCACATATAATCTAGAGAATTTGGGATATCTACCATAACTCTAGCCAATTTTCCTAATTCTTCTTTTCTAGTTAATCTAAACCATGTTCCCCATATTATTAATCTTTTATTTCTATAGATATAAAATCCTTGATTATTTTTTAAATCCTCTTTTCCTCCAACTTTATCCAAATCTTCTTGAGTTAATTTACTTATATATGGCAATATATATGGTTTAACTTTAATGTTTTCATTATCAATTGTAATATTTTGTTCTCTTAATGCCATTGTAGATTTATTTGAAAGTAAAAATGGATCTCTTGATTTTATTTTATTGTTATTTACATATATTTCTACACCATCATCTAAATACCTGTGAAATACAAGTGCTAAGTGATTAATAGTATCACTCATATAATCTCTTAATGTATTATTTAAATTAGCTGTAGATGATGAAACTCTATCAAAATTTTCTAACAATAAGTATGTTCCTGTATCAACATTATCAAAAAGACTAATATTAGGTAATTTTTTTATTTCATCTTCTCCATATTCAAGTAAATACCATCCCTGTCTCTCTATTACATAATCAAGATCCCAAGAAAATCCAGATAATTTCCCATCCTTTTTACTAATTACAATTAGTTTTCTACATTGAGATAGTGAAGCAGATTTCATCCCTAGTCCAAATCTTCCTAAATCGATTTCACTCCTCTTTTCTAATGGATTTTTAGCTCCATATCGTAGTGCTTCTTCTAACTCCTCTTTACACATCCCGAATCCATTATCAAATATGATCAATTGAGGATATTCATTTGGTATTAAAATAATATCAATTCTTTTTGCCATTGCACTTATACTATTATCAATTAAATCCGCAATTGCAGTTTGGAATGAATACCCTAAAGATCTTATTGCTTCAATTAAAATTGGTGCTGATGGTAAGCTTTGTTTTTCTAACATAATAATCTCCTATTTTTATTTATAATAACTCTATTATATTTTATATCACAAATCGACAATTTTCTCAATAAATACCTACAAATTTGCATTACAAATTTTTCTACTTTTTTCGACAAAATAAATAGTTTAAAAAGGGGCTTGGGATCTCCCATAATTTAGAATTTCCGACCGGCCAAATTCAATGCTTGCTAGACATTAGACGTACTCTCTTTTCACAATTTTATTGTATGGCTATTAAAAAAAGTGCCTGATTTTTTTATTAATTCAAGCACTTTTTTTATTAAATATTATAAGTATTTATACATTTTCCAAGTACCATTTCTCTTGCTGAATATGCTATCATATTCATTGCTCCAACCCACTTCATTTGATCTTCTTCTTTTAATTTTTCATCAATGTTTTGATATTTTTCATCTCGTTTATCAACATATTTTCCATATCTGTAGCTCTAGCATCTACTTCTAATAAATAATCTGTCAGTGTATCTTCCATTAACATTTTTGTATAAACTGGTTTCATTTCTTCCTTTAAAAATTTTAATCTTAGCCTTCCATATCTTCCAATTTTAGGTCTAACTTTTCCATTGTCCAATATTAAATTTGGTATTAAATAATCTCCATATCTTGAATATGTTATTAGCTCTTTTTTAGTTTTCTCACTCATATAAATTCCCCCTTCTATTAATTTTTTCTTTACTTTTTTAAGATTTTGAATTAAAATATTATTATAAAATTTGATTAAAGTTAGTATTTAGTTTGACGGCTTATACTAGCTTTTTTATTACTTAACTTATAATTTTTTCTTTCAGTTAGTAATAAATCTTATCTACTTTTTTCTATTCTTATCTACAGTGTTACTCTAACGTTTCTATAACGTTATTTTCCATTTTACTTTTTTCACGAAATTTTCTTTGTCGTTCTCTATTATTTTTTCGTATTTCTTCTAATTTATCTACACTTTGATACTTTCCCCAATTTCTTATTTCATAGCAGTTATTTTCAAAAATTATCATCCTCAAATCTATAAACTTATTTAATATTTCTCCAACTTTTTTAGCAGATTTTCCTAAAATTTTTGATAATTGTTGCACATTTAATGGACTATTCTCCCCTATAATTAATTTTCCTTTTGAATTGCATTGCCCTGCAATAGTTAACAATTGTATCCATATTCTGAAGTACGTATCCCCATCACGTTCATTCAATAATAATGCAATTTTTCTGTTTGAAAAAATATTAGTACTAAGTTTAATCCATGATACTTCTGACATACCTCCTTTCACCTTTCTTTCAATTAATTAGCCATAGAATCTTTTTCTTTTTTAGTTAAATATTCATCTAATGCTTGCACTCTAAACAAAAACTTGCCTCCGATTTTTGAACAAGGTATTTGTTTTCTTCTTACTAACTGATTAGCAAGCCAATAACTAATTCCTAAATATTCTGCTGCTTCTTTCATGGTTAATGTTGTTCTTTCTACTGTTTTTAAGTCCAATATTGAATCCTCCTTTCTTTATTCAATGGTACCTATTGACTTTTGTTAACAATTGAATTATACTAATTTCAGTTAACAAGTACAAGATTTTTTATGAAAGTTTTTGAGAATTGATAACAACTAAAATCACTACCGTAACCTAGTTTTACTGTTAACATGGAGGAATTACAATGCGAAATCCAAATGAATACTCAATAGAATTAAATTTATATAACAAAAATAATCCAGTTGAAATAACTAGATTTTTTTCTGTTGTATTCGATACAAGAAAAGTTAATCTATCTGCTCAGAATAAAAAAAAGCTTGTAGATGAATTATACAAAGAAACTAAAGTTAAAAGGAAAGATGATTCTTTTAACGAAATATTTCTTTCATTAATTGATAAAAATGTCCCACCTATTCCTGAGAATCTACTATTTATACGCAATATAAAAAAAGTAGACTTAGACTTAATATTAAATTATGAATATAGAAAAATGGCATTGGGTGATAATTTAATAGAATTTTTAAACTTGGAATTTAATAATTTTAATGATTTCTTTAAATTCTTCTGTACATTTTTCTTTATATATTTAGATAGAGTACCTGAAGAGCAACTGAATAAAATTTTTAAAGAATTTGACAAGAATGTTATCAATATAGGTTCTAACAAGCCTATTCATATTGCTAATAAAGAGTTATTAAAACAATGTGCAGAATCTTTTTATGAAAGTGAAAAAGATTCTTTAATAAAAATACAATTATTATTTAGAAATTTCGTTGATTATATTTTTAATAATAACAGAGAAAAAAGATTAAACAAATTAAGTAATTCCCAAAGATTTTATATTTTTCAAAATATTACTAAAGACTTAAAAGAAATATCTGAAGATTATATTTGCGATTATTCTTTGAACTTTTCTTTTACAGATGAAGAGTTTATGAATGAACTTTTAGGTGAAATTCAAAAAGGTATTTCTAATCCTTTATCTGATGAAAATTTTCTAATAAACACTATGGTCAAAAATGATCCTAATGGTGAAAAAATAGTTGGCAATAAATATAATTTTAAAACTAATAATTTATCTGCATATTTCTATATTGTTCTTTATCATATAGTATTAAATGATATTGATTATATAAAAAAATGCCAAGTTTGTGGAAAATACTTTTTTTCTGATAAGAATACTACTTTATATTGCAATGGTGAATATACAGATGGTATTACTTGTAAAGAATATGGAATTAAAACATCCCAAAAAAGAAAAGAAAATGAAGAACCTGTATATGGTAAATACAGACAAATATATGCCAAAAAAGCTATGGCTGTTAAGAGAAATCCGGATATAGAATATTATAAAACTAACTATGAAAAATGGAAAAAAGAAGCTAAAGAATTTATCAATGATATAAAGGCTAGTAAAAAAACTTATGATGAATTTGATGAGTGGCTAAACACACAAAAGTAAAATGAAGTGAATACATTTCACTTCATTTTTTATACTATTTTATTTTTACAAGTATTTCTTTACTTTTAGCTATGCATTCTCCATTGTTCACAATAAATGCTTGCACCCAATGAGTTCCTGTATATGCTGTATATTCATGTCTACCATAATTGTAAATATTTGAATTTTCAAATCCACCTCTTAAACAATTGCGACTTCTAGCTTCCTCTCCTGTATTAACAACTTGCCAATATATTTTAATATTACTTGAAAATGCAGCCGCACCTACTATGCTGAAATCAATACTTACATTTTTACTTAATAAATTATCTCCATCAGGATTATAGTTTATTAAATTATTATATTCGTCATAGCATTTTACCTTTACATCTACTAAAGAAGTATTACTTCCTTCATACCATATAGGCTTTTCTTTGTATGGTACATTAAAGAAGCTATTATATCTTTCCGTTAAAGCCTCTAATAAAGAATTATTTGAAGATTCATCTTTCGAAAATTCAGTACCTAGAATTCTTCTCCAAGCTTCATTAGAAAAATTAGACTCTTCTAATAATTTTATATGCGTTTTAATTTTATTAAAAAACGATTTAAAATCATTAAACTCATAAGAGTCTGATAAATTATTTGAAGGAATCCCTGGATCTGATACGAATGGTTTTATTCCTGTTTCAATATATTGTTCATAAGCATTCTGTATATTTTTCATAGTATTAAATACAATTTTTTCATATTGATTATTACAATCATATAAATTGTCTGCAACTATTTTTTCAAGAGTAATTCCTTTAGGATATTTTACTGTATCTGGGCAATTGTTTTTCCTCCACCATTTAAATATTTTTACTATCCTTACAAATTTATCATTATTATCCTTATTCATGTTTATGCACCAATTTATATGACCTTTTGGATTAGTCTTTTTCCATGTTCCATCTTTTTTATTTCCTATTTTATACATTCCCGACAAGTTATCTTCTATCATTGGAACCACATCTACTTCAATTCCTTGCATTTCAATTCCAATAGATCTACTTTGTTTTGTTACCTTTAAATATTTTTCCTTACAAACTTTATATAGCTCATCTAGCACTTCTTTTGAATCATCACTTTCTGTATAATTCGTTACAACTACTATGTCTACATCCGTCTTTCCATCAAATTTTGTTGGTCTAATAGATGTATGTTTTGCATAAGAACCTGTCAAAAATGTATCTATTAACTTGTTCTTATATGTGCTATGATTTTCAAGGTATTCTCTTAAATTACTTTGAATACTAGAAATATATTTTTTTGTTGTGGGAGATGGTTCTATATTATGTAAAAATCTTTCAAAATCGTTTTCTCTACTCATTAGTTCTAAAATCCTCCTCCGTATTAAAATTAAATGAATCTAATGTATTTGCATATTTTCTTATGTCTATTCCTGCTACTGTACCTAATTCATATAATTCATTATTTAAATAAAAGTATAACCCTAATAGTGCTTCCTCATCATTAGTTATATTTATTTCTAGTTCCGCTGAATTTCTATTACATAAAATCGTATATTTATCTAAAGCACATACTAAATTAATATTATTTAAATTTTTCAAATGATTTTTAACAGTTTCTTTTCTTGAAATACTCGATTCTTTTGCTAATATTATTCCTAAAATATTAGTTAACTCTCTTTTTTGGGTTCTAATTCCTGCTACAGTTACCCCTCTTGTTGTTCTTTTTAGTTTTTTTACAGACTCTACTTTATCATTTGCATATTGTAAATATGACTTTGTTATAGTAGGTTTCACCTCAATAATTGCATATACAGCCTCTGCAGGTATATATTTTACCCCTGATCCACTTGACATTACATATGGTGAATATAAATTATCATAAATTATAATATCTATTTGATCACTAACATTCCCTTCATAATCAATTACATATCCATTATCTATACCATATTTTTGAGGAAGTATTTGTTTTAAAAAAGCTTTCCATCCACCTTCAGAATTATCTCCATTTCCTAATGGATGTTGGATTTCTCTGCTTTCTCCCAAGACTCCTCTTAATGTTGTTTGCTTTGCTAAAAGCATTTCTTTTAATTTGTTCATTTTAAATCCTCCTAAAATAAAAATTGATCTTAATTTATTAAGACCAATCCTTATTCTAAAAGTATTAATATTTTATAATACATACTGGTCCTCCTATCTAGAACCAGTACAAATGTTTTCCACTTTACAAGTACTACAAATCGTAGTATAATATAAAGGTATATAGAATCCGGCAAGATATATATATACTTTTATATTATGGGACCATTTATATGGTTCTCTTTTTTATTTTTCTGTTTCTTTTATGACTAACATAATTAAAAAAGTCATTTTTTTACTGGTTTCATTATATATTGCATTTTTCCGTATTTCTTTATCTTTGATATATCAAATTCACTTATAAATCTATTTATTTCTTCATCATCAGGTTGCTGCTTGCATATACTTTTACTAGAATATGCTCTGTTAAAACTTGTATCATTTCTTCTAGCAATTTCAGAAAATTTTATTATCTTTAATATTCCATTTTCTCTTTCAATAATATTTATTTGGTCTTTTCTTATTATTTTCTCATCCATTGCACTTTCAGTATTAGCAGTATATATTATTTGAGATGCATTATTATCTATTTTAAACATTTTTAAAATAAACCTTACTAAATCTATATGCAAAGAATTTTCTATTTCATCACATATTAGAATACCTTCATTTTGTATTACCCTAATTACACTATACATAAACATTAAGAATTTTCTAGTTCCTTGAGACAAATCATAAAAGTCTATCATTTTATTTTCAACTGTATCAACTTTTATTATTTCACTATCCTCAATCTTTTTCAAATAAATTTTATTTACTTTCTTATCAATATATCTAATAATCTTGTTAACCATTGCCTCATCTTGTTCAAGCCAACATTCTAAGTATAATTCAGATATTGGTGTAATAAAATCATCACTTAATTGAGAGTGCGAACAAAATATATAATGATAATAAAATGTTTTATAATATTGCATTTTATCTTCGAACGATTTATATAGTTCCTCACTAATTTGTTTATAATCATTAGCAATACTCTCATAGTGATTACATTTATAGCCAATTTCACTTCTATATTCTTTAAATTCTATATCTGATTTGATTTCCCATTGATTATTATATTTAGTTTTATATTCTAATTTTTCTCTTACTTTTGTTTCTTCTTGCAAATTAGAAGTATATTCTATACTATATCTATAAAATCCTGGCTTGTTTCCTTTAGTTATATACAAATCCATAGAAACTTTAGATTTCCTTGTGTTATCATATTGTTTAGGAAGAAATCCAGATATATCATATACTATAGTATTCTTTGTTGATCCCTCACAATTTTTAAGTTCTTTCATATTAATATCTTCACTTAGGAAATTTCCAATACCAGCTATTGTATGCAAAATACTACTTTTGCCTGATGCATTTGGTCCAATAATTCCATTAATTTTATTAACATTTAGTCCTCTCGAAATATTATATACAGTTTCCTTCTTTGAACTGCGTTTACTTTCAGCAATTAAATTAAGTTCAATTTCATTTGAAATACCTAATACATTATCAATAGTTATATTTAAAAACATAATTATCGCTCCTATCGACATCATTATACTTAATATTATTTTATTTGTCAATACCGTAATACGTTTTTTTTAGTTTTATTGTATTAAGCATTTTATCAAACTATATCAATATATAAATTGTTTTAATCAATGTTAACTCTTGTATCTTGTTAACTATTGTGATATTATATTGTTAGTTAACAATTGTATTCTCCCATCCACGAATTAACTCGAAAGGAGGTGAAACAGAGTAATGGCCGGGAGTATTGAAAAAAGAGGCAAAAATAGTTACAGGTTAATAGTTTGCCATGGTTTTAATTTAGATGGAAAATCTATACGTCATACTAAAACAGTTCACGGAACTAAAGCACAAGCCCAAATTGAACTTGCAAAGTTTGTTGCTGAAGTAGAACAAGGAACAGTTATTGAGGGTAAATCTATAACATTTAAAGAATTTACTGAGATTTGGAAAAGAGATTATGGATCTAAAGAACTAGCACCTTCGACCTATAGAAGATATTTAGGAATGTTAGAATCTAGAATACTACCTTACCCTGGACATTTTAAACTGGATAAAATCAAGCCTACTGATATAATGAAATTTTACGACATGTTAGATAAAGATACACAAATAAGGCGTGTTAAATGTAACAATGGTTATAGAACATTAAAACCTTTATCTCAAAAAACTATATTAGAACACCACAGATTAATTCGTGCAATGCTTCATAGAGCTGTATATTGGCAATTATTATTCTCTAATCCTTGTGAAAGAGTTCAACCTCCTAAAAGTAAAAAGCCAAAAAGAAGATATTATGATGATGAACAATGTAAAATTCTTCTTTCAAATCTTAATGAACTATCTGTAGATGACATTAAATATAAAATAGCAATAACTTTGACATTGTTTACTGGCGTAAGACTTGGTGAACTTATGGGATTAGAATGGTCTGATATTGACTTTGCAAATGGAATCGTTAGTATTAATAAGTCTAGCCAATATTTATCAGATAAAGGAGTGTTTACTAAAACACCTAAAACAGAAAGTTCTATCAGAGAAGTAGCAATTCCTGATTTTGTTGTTTCTTTGCTTGAAGAATATAGATTATGGTATGAAACACAAAAATCAATTTACGGCGAATTATGGACGAATTCAGATAGATTATTTGTTCAGTCAGATGGTAAGCCTATGCACCCATCTACTATTAGTAAATGGTTTGTCAAGTTTGTTAAAGAAATTGGACTACCTGTAATTAATTTTCACGGTTTAAGGCATACAAATGCTACTTTGCTAATATCGCAAAATATAGATGTAGCAGTTGTCGCTGCAAGACTAGGTCATGCACAAATTACTACAACATTTAATTTTTATGTGCATCCTATCATTTCCCACAATAAAAGTGCAGGAAATGTATTACAAAATTTATTAATACCAAACTAAAAACTACTTTTTTCAATAAATCACAAAATTACTTTGTCGGAAATAGAATCAGTAAAAAGCATTTTATAAATTCCCATGTTTTTTACTGATATACATAGTCTTTTGAGGAATCAAAAAGTTAAAATACTTCCCAATTATTCCCCAATTTGACATAAGAGTGCTATTTTAAAGCATTATCGCAACCATTTTTAAGGCATAAAAAAATACCCACAGTCGTTGAAACTGTAAGTATTATTTCTTTGGTTGCGGGGGCACAATAAATAGTTTATATTTAGCCTATAATGGGACTTTTGTTTAGTATATTGTTTAGTTGCAAAAAATTAAAATAAATTACTAAAAATTCATATAAATTAACACAAGTGAAAAATACAACATTGGCACACGTCTTAATAGATTTTGTAAACTATGCAGCAGATAAAATCTGCTACATAGCTGACAAAATCTCATATATAGAAAAATACGAGCATATCTTGCGAGAATTTTTCTATCACGCTAAAGATATTGAATTTTATTTTGCGAGCGAGAGCAAAGCAAAATAAATTGAATATCTAGCGTGCAGTCAAATATGTTTAATAAAATCGTAAGATTTTGTTAAATATATTTGCTTGAAAAGGGTTATTAGGGGAATTTTTTCCCTTAATCACACAGAACTTCTGCTGAAGTTCTAGTGTGTTAGAACTTCAAAAAGTTAGTTAGAGAAAAATCAAGGAGGTATTTATTTTGTCTGAGCCATCGTAGGCTATCTTATAAAAAAGGAATATAAAAAAATGAGTTATGCTATTATTAGAAATGCAAATTATAAAAAAGATAATCTATCAGGACTATACAAACATAATGAAAGAAAAAATACTAATTATTCTAATAAAGATATTAACAAAAATAATTCTATAAAAAATTACTCACTTAAACAATGCAATACAACTTATTCAAATGCTATTAAAAAGTTAATTACTGAAAATAATCTGCAATGTAGAATAACAAGCTATACTAATATCGCCTGTGAATTTATAATTACATCTGATAAAGAATTTTTTGAAAGAATTGGAGAAGAGGAAACTAAAAGATATTTTCAAGCTTCATATAATTTTGTTGCAAATTATAAAGGACTTGGCGAAAAATACATACTATCTGCAAAAATACATAATGACGAAAGTACTCCACATCTTCATTTAGTTTTTGTTCCAGTTATTCATAAAAAAGATAAAAATGGAAATGAAATAAATAAAATTGCTTGTAGTGAATATTGGAAAGGCAAAGATAGCTATAGAAAATTGCAAGATAGTTTTTATAAATATATTACTGAAAATGGCTTTGATTTAGAGCGAGGTAAAAACACTTCTGTTGAACATTTAAGCACAGAAAAACTAAAACAAATAACAAATTATGAAAATATTAAATATGAACTAACACAAGAAAAAATAGAACTCTTGGAAACACAAAATAAAGATTTAATATTAGCTCAAAATCAAGAGTTAGTAAGGTACACTAATAAGCTAAAATTACAACTATCTAAATCATATAATGCTATAGATAAATTACAAGAATTGCAAAAAGAAAATACTAATTTAAGATATGAAAATCAAGAATTGAAAAGCGAAAATTATAACCTGAGAAATTACATTGAAAAAACCTTTGAGGTTGTAAAACACCTTTTTGATTTTCCTATTGATAGATTTAAGAAATTAGTTAATAATTTTACTAAAGCCTTAACTCACTGCAAATAAATATTGTTATTGTACTTCTACTATATATAAGATCTGTGTGGCACTAAGCCACACAGAAAGCTTATTTAAATATGAAAGTCTATCATTTCTGTTCAATTTTCAATACTCCGTTTCCATTATCTGTGAATTGTATATTAAATTTTAGTGAAACTACCGGACGTACTCCGTTGGTTCCATAAGTAGGTATTACCATTGTAAATGTCGCCGTGATAGTACACACCACACACACCAATGTAATTACTAGTGATAGGATACGGAGAGGCCAACCAATAACAACCTGAATCATATATGTAAGAGCTCATTCCTGTTATATCTTTTATATTTTGTAGAACAAATAATCCATTAGCTCCTATTGGATCTGTCATTGAATTCATACTATCTATGTCTGTTCTTCCTAGCATTTTATTTACTTCTGGTAATGTTAATAGTCTTACCTCCGCATCTACTCCTGTTAGTATAAATAAATTGCTTCCTGTTGTCTCTGTTGTATTTGTACTATTATATGTTTTTTCATTGCTTGCTATTTCTGTAAAACACCCTAAACTCTCTCCTCTATATAACGTTCCATATGCAAATTTTATGTCTCCAAAATTGTAGTACATTCCTGCTGACGCTTGTAAACCATAATAAGTATTTGAACCTGTGTAAAATGTATAACCATTTCCTAGTACACTTTTAAAATTTGTTAGTTTTGTTGAATCTTTTACATACCAACTGCTATTTGTTGTATCATTATAGTAATAATATAGTTTTGCAGGAATGCCTGTACTTATTAGTTTTACATTCGAATATGTTCCATCTGCATTTTTGGTATAGTCTAATAATCTCCAGCCATTTGTTGTCGTATAATTATAACCTTTATACGCATCTTTATATGCTACATTATATTCCACAAATGCTCCTGTACTCACAATCGTTGGTTTTGTTACTGTTACTCTACACGTTGCTTTATAATCTCCACAAGTTGCTGTTATTGTTGTTTCTCCAACTGCCTTTGCTGTTACTGTTATATTTGTTCCTTTTGTTGCACTTATTGTTGCTTTTGTATTATCACTATTGTTCCATGTTATTTCTCCTGTTATTCCACTTAATGTTGCTGTTAATGTCTCTGTTACTGTTGTTCCTTCTTCTAGTTCCAATGCTAGATTACTTTTGTTTATACTTACTCCTTTCGTACTTGTTATTGTTCCATCTGTTTTTACTCTATATCGATTTCCACTTTCCATAGTTACTATTACTTCATTTTCAGTAACTGTTTCTACATTGTCTTCTCCAAATTTTCCTTTCATAAATTTTTCAAAGGTTGTTTTTTCTGTTTTATTGGTCAATTCCCATTCTGTCAACGCTAATGATATTTGGTCTTTTTCTGTTGCTACAGTCATTGCATTTTGTGCTTCTTTTGCTTTTTCTATTATCCCACTATTTCCAAATAGTGCATTCACACTTACTCCTGCTAAGATTAAAAGTACCACAATAGTTACTACTAACGCAATTAAAGTAATACCATTTTCTCTTGAGTAATTTCTTTTGTTTTTTGTTTTCATTTTTTCTTTGTACCTTTATATGATATTCTTCTATCATACCCTTTCTTTCTATTTTTGGCATTTTAAATGCTATATATTTTTTAATATAAAAATCTGTATTTCATCAGCCTCCTTTAAGTTTTTATCCTAAAAAGTACACTTTGAGATATTTAAAAACACAAAAAGGACAAGCACTCTAAACATTTTCATGCTTAGTGCTTGCCCCTAATATGCCTAATAAAGCTAATTTCTTAGCTTGTTTATTCTTTGTTAAAATTACGACTCTCTCTCTCTCTCTCTCTCTCTCTCTACTGTTGCAACGGTTTTGACATCTTTCATATTTTGTGCCTCTTTCTATACTTTTTCCTTTGATTTTTTCTATTTTTATAATACTATAACAAGTTTTACTTTGCAATAAGTTTTAGTGAATTTATACATTATTTTTTGTTTCATATCAATTGTATCACTATATTTTCAATTATTGTATAAAATCATTCCTGCACCTAATTCTTCATTAGGTCTTGATACAAATCCAAATTTTTCATAAAAACTTTCTTTTCCTTTTGCTGCTCCCAAATATGTTCTTATATCTGGATTTATTTTCTTATACTCATTAACCTTTTCTATTATTTTATTCATTATTTCTGTTCCTATTTTTTGTCCCTGATATTCTGGAATTACTATTATATCTTGTATGTACAAAAATATTGTTTTATCTCCAATAATTCTTCCATATCCAATTAGTTTATCATCATTATAGACACAAAGTGAGTATAACGTGTTTTTTAAAGCTTCTTCTACAATATTATTTTTTCTTGTTCCCCAACCTACCAATTCTGTTAACATATTAAATTCAGCAGACGTTGGAATTCTTTCAATGTAATTTATTTGCATAAGGTCCTCCTTTTATAATTTTGTATATTAAATTTTATTGCCTTTAAATTTTTTCTAATTATATCACAAAATTATATTGAGTGAAGTTTATTTTTTCTCTTTTATGTACAAGAAAACTGTGCTTATTCAAAATTCAAATTTGAATAAGCACAGTTAGATTTTAACACTCTAATATGATTTGTTTTGAGTTCATCAAACATTGGTTAGCATCACTTCACATAAAGTAAAGGTCGTAGTCCACTGCCAAAGCTACAACTGGTACTTACGAAAAAGCTACTTTCACGGTTAGATGTGAATTTATACGCTATTCTATCTCCGATCTGCGTATCCTCCACGAGTAATACAACGATTATTGCTGTTAGCATTATACTCTGTGGTCCATTCTTGCACATTTCCTGACATGTCCCAGATATTACAATATTTGTCGGTATTTCCACCAGCTGTTGTAGATGATGTACTTTTATTTTGATTTGCATAAGTACTTGCATCTGTTTCTGTTGAATATGTTTGTATAAATATTATTGCTGTATCCCATGCATAACTATTTACTAAATCACTTGCATATACCAATTTATTATTTTCTTTTATTTCTCCATACATTTCTCTTGCTGCTTTTGCTGCATTTGGTTGTGTTATAGTTGTTAAAACTGTTTGATCATATTTTGAAGTTATTTTTTCTGCTGTTCCACTTGCTTCAAATCGTGCTATATAATATCCTCCATTTGCTAATGTTGTTGATATAAATTCTGATAAATTTCTTGCTGTTGCATTTTCTGCCGTTGAATCTATTGGTGGATTACCTTCTCTAAATGTACTTAATTCCTGAAACTCATCACTTATTGTAACTACCTGTGTACAATTTTTTACTGATGCAACTTGTGCTGGTGTATATACTCCGTTTTTTGCCGTAAAATCACTATATCTTCCAAGTGTTATTGTTTTTGTTGTATTATCTTTATTTTTTATTGTTCCTACTGGTACCCATACAAATTGATTTCCTGTTGTTCCTATTTGTGTATCTTCTATTACTATTCCATCTTGTACTGCTGGAATATTGTCTCCACTGTAAGTATAAGTTGCTGAACCTGTTTCTGTTCCGTGTGGTAATATTTTAAACCCTTTTGGTATTGTTATTTTGTTTCCATATGCATCTTCTGCTTTTGTATTTTTATCCACTGTTTTTCCTAATAAAGTGGATACTTTAGGCGTTGTTGATGTATCATCTCCACCCGTTGTACTTCCTTCTGTTGTTCCATTTACTTGACTGTCTAACCAATTAGTTAATTCATTTATTCCTTTTTCATCATTTTCTTTTGCCTTATCCATTGCATTCTGTGCTTCTTTTGCTTTTTCTATTATTCCACTATTTCCAAATAATGCATTTACACTCACTCCTGCTAAGATTAAAAGCACTACAATGGTTACTACTAGTGCTATTAGAGTAATACCTTTTTCTTTTAAATAATTTCTTTCGTTTTTTATTTTCATTTTTTCTTTATACCTTTATATGATATTCTTCTATCATACCCTTTCTTTCTATTTTTGGCATTTTAAATGCTATATATTTTTTAATATTAAAATCTGTTTTACATCAGCCCCTTTAAGTTTCTATCCTAAAAAGTATACTTTGAGATATTTAAAGCACAAAAACAGCAAGCACTTTAAACATTTTCATGCTTAGTGCTTGCCTTTAATATGCTTAATAAAGCTAATTTCTTAGCTTGTTTATTATTTGTTAAAATTACGACTCTCTCTCTACTGTTGCAATGGTTTTGACGTCTTCCATATTTTGTGCCTCTTTCTATACTTTTTCCTTTGATTTTTTCTGTTTTTATAATACTATAACAAGTTTTACTTTGCAATAGTTTTAGTGAATTTTTACATATTAAGTTAGTTGTTTAGTAAATCGAAATTTTTTAAATAATTAAAAAAAATTCAAAATAGTGAAAACTATTAATACTCTAGTGAAATACGATTTTTATAAATTAAAGAAAATTTTTATCAATTAAAAGCAATAAAATAGCCCGTATCCTTAGATACAAGCTATTTATAACGATTTTTTCTTTGGTTGCGGGGGTAAGACTCGAACTTACGACCTTCGGGTTATGAGCCCGACGAGCTGCCAACTGCTCCACCCCGCGATATATTTAGTTTTCTTAACCTTTATTAGTATACTTCTTTTTTTTAGTATTGTCAATACATATCCGTAAAAATTCTTGATTTTGTAGCATGAGCTCAGCTTTTTGCTTTACTCACACTACAATTTTATGCTATTTTACCATTATATATTCCTTTATGTTTTCAAATTTTGATTCCCCTATTCCTTTTACTTCTTGTAATTCGTCTATTGATGTGAATTTGCCGTTTTGTTCTCTGTATTCTATTATTTTCTTGGCTATTGATGGACCTATTCCAGGTAATTGTTCAAAGTCTTCTTGTTTCGCTTCATTTATATTCACTTTTTGCTTTTTCCCTCTTTCAACTTTATCTTCTACAATTACATTGTTCCCGCTTCCCGCCGTTATATACACTTTTTCTCCACTTATTTCTTTTTCGTTTTTGTTGGGTATATATACTTTTTGCCCATCTGATAGCACAAATGCTAAATTGACTTCGTCTAAGTCTGCATTTTCTGTAACTCCTCCTGCTGCTTCTATTGCGTCTGCAATTCTTGCTTCATCCGGCAGTTCTTTTATTCCCGGTTCTTTTACTTCTCCTGTTATATGCACTATTATTGTGTCTCCTTTGTATTCTTCTGTATCTGTCTTCACAAAATCATTCATATCAAATTCTTCATATTGGTTATTTTTTATAATGAAATATGTTGCTATTCCAACAATTACAGCTAGTACAACAATTCCTATAATTATTTTTTGTTTTTTATTTAAATTTTCTATCATAATATTCCTTTCTAAAACTTGAATTTTTTGCAGTTTTAATATATATTTATATTTGACATTTAATATAATAAATTTATAGGAGAAATTTCATGAAAAAACTCAAGTTTACGCTTTTTATTTTTATATTTTTAATACTGTTAATCATTTTTGCACCTTCTTGTTTTGCTGATAGTGATTTAAGGACTTATTGTCCATCAGCTATTTTAATGGAAACTAGTACTGGTAAAATTCTTTATGAAAAGAATGCTAATGAGGTAAGCTTTCCTGCAAGTACTACTAAAATTATGACTGCTATCTTAACTGTTGAAAATTGCAAACTTGATGATGTTGCAACTGTTAGTCACAATGCTGTTTATTCAATTCCTTATGATTACACTCATGCTAGTTTAAAAGAAGGCGAGGAACTTACTATTGAGCAACTTTTATATGCTCTTATGATTCCTTCTGCAAATGATGCTGCAATTGTTTTAGCTGAGCATATTTCTGGTAGTGTTGAAGAATTTGCTAAATTGATGAATAAAAAGGCTGAAGAACTTGGTTGCAAAAATACTCATTTTGTTAATCCTAATGGTATTCATAACAAAAATCATACTTCTACAGCTTATGATTTGGCTTTAATGGGACAATATGCCATGAAAAATGAGACTATTAGAAAGATTGTTAGTACTAAGCAATTTACTTTGCCTACTACTAATAAATATAATAAAACTGACAGAATTTTTAATAATACTAATGATTTATTAAGTACATATAGTAGATACTACTATGAAGGCACTACTGGTGTAAAAACCGGATATACTGGTGAAGCTGGTAACTGTATTGTTGCTTCTGCAAAGAAAAATGGCTTTGAAGTTTTATTGGTTGTTCTTGGTGGAAAATCTACTAGCAAAGGTTTAAGTGAAAGATATTTAGATTGTAAAACTTTATTTGACTATGCTTTTGATAATTATTCGTTTAAAACTTTAAATGAAAAAAATAGTGTTTTACAACAGGTTACAGTTTATGGAGCTACAAAAGAAACTCAAAATCTGAACGTACTTGTAAAAGATGATATAAAGATTTTTGCTGATAAAAAACTTGATATCTCCACTTTAACTCCTGTAATTGATATAGATGAAAAACTTAAAGCACCTATTGCAACTAATAGTGTGGTTGGAAAAATAACTTATTCTTATGATGGTGAAGAATATTCTTCTGATTTAATTGCAGAGACTCAAGTTATTGCTTCAGGCTTTTTACCAATATTACTCAGAGTTATGCTAATTATTATTGTTTTATATTTATTATTCTTACTTCTAAAACCATCTAAGAAGAAAAATAAAAAAACATATAAAAAGAAATCTAAAGGTGGAAATTATAAATTTACACAATTTAGTAATTTAAAGTAAAAGGACACTAAATTAAATTTAGTGCCCCTTTTTTATTTATCTTTTCCTAAAATAATTGTAATATTAACATCTGTACTTTCTCCAACAGATACTGTTTGAGTTTGTACTAATAATTTTAATTCTTCAATTGCCGAATTTTCAACGTCTCCCCTATTTATAATAACGCTATTATCAACATTTGAAGTTTCTTCTGTTGTAATATCAGTATATCCTGCTTTTTTTAATCTATTTTCTATTCTTTCTAATTTAACACTGCTTCCACTACCATTTAAAATTTCTATTTTTATTTTTTCTTTATCAATTCCAGTAGTATCAACACTACTTGTGTCTATTTCTTCATCTTGTAATTCTGGATTTAAAAACATCTCATCTATTAATTTTGCTGTTTTGCTTTCATTTGCTGTGTACATCCACCATCCATTGCATTTTTCAGATTGACCTGGCAAATGCTCTGTTCTTAAATTGTCTGAATTGAATTCTGCTATATATGGAACATAGTCTTTAATAACATCAAAGCTAATATTAGTTTCAACATATTTTTTTGCTATATCAATAAATTCGTTTATTTTAAATATGTTTTCTATTTTTAATGTTTGTTTTGCTAAAGCTTTAAGGAAGTTTCTTTGAGTTTTCATTCTTCCTATGTCTTCGATTCCATATTCTGCTGGATATGTAGAACCATCACTATTATGTCTAAATCTAACTACTTGTTCTGCTTTGTCTCCATCTAACTTTTGGACTCCTGCTTTTAAGTTTATATATAGTCCTTGTTTTTTGTCTGTGTATTTCATATCTATTGGAACATCAAATGTTACTCCACCTATTGCATCAACTAATGCTTTAAATGCTTCTGTATCAACTTTTATATAATATTTTATATCTAACCCTGTTAATTCATTTATTTCTTTTAAAACATTTTCTGGACCTGTTTGATATACAGCATTTATCTTGTCCCAAGGTGTTGCTGTATTTTTGTTATTTCCTATAAATGTATCTCTTGGTATTGATAATATAGATGCTTGTTGTTTCTGAGGATCATATTCTGCTACCATTATTGTATCTGTCAAGTTTTGGCTTTGACCCAATAATACAGCATAAATTTTAGGTAATGTTTTAACTGTTTCTTGATCATGACCAACTGCAGTAGCTAATAGTCCTTTTAATCCTCCACCATTTTTATGTACTTTATATGCAAATATTCCTCCTATTACTAATAAAAGCAATACTAATACTAATAATATCTTCTTTCCTATTCCTTTTTTCTTCTTCTTCGTTTGTTTCAATTTATTCACCTTTTTCTAAAATATTTTACAATCTTAATAATAACAAAAATCTTGCCAAATAGCAAGATTTTTAGTCAAATTTTAAAATATAATTTTTAATAACAAATTGTTGTTATACATTGTGCTTCCTATGTATGATTTTTGTAGTCCTTCGATAATTCCTGTTTCACTCATCATTGGACTCGCAAATGAAATTATTGCTAAAGCTACATAAATTATTACAAGAGATTGTAATATTCCAAATATAATTCCACCTAATTTGTCACACTGTTTAATTACAGGTAATTTCGTTAATAAATTAGCTAATCCTTTAACTAATAGTAATATTATTTTACTAACTATAAATAGTGCAATTGCTACAGCAATGTTTATAATCATAATTGCTACTTCTCTTGCTGTTGAATCTACTATTGCTGTTTTAGCTTCGTTTCCAGCTTTTTCTACTGCATTATTTATATAATCTGTAATAACTTCTGGCATATTTTCTTTTTGTGTCTCATTATTTGTTTTTTCTTCGTCTTTTAAAATACTTTGTCTAATTGCTTGTTCCAAGTTTTCATCCCAATCTGTTTTATCAATTATGAAGTTGGAAACTGGTTTAAATAATATAAAAGCAATTATTAATGCTAGTACAAATGATACTATTTTTAAAAGTGATCCTGTTAATCCTTTATGATATCCTACTAAAACACATAACGCAATTATTGCAATTATTACTAAATCAATTATTATACTCATTATAACCTCCTATAAATTAACTATTTCAATTTTATCACTGTAAATAATTCCAGCCACTCCATCTCCTAGTATAATTTTTTCTATTACCTGTGAAGATGAATATCTTTTTATAAGCCAAGCATTTGTTTCAACAAAGTATACCTCATTTCCTAGGTTAACTGCTATTACATTGTTGTTTGATACAACTGATTTTGCTACTTCCTCGATAGTATATACATTTTCTTTTCCATTTGAGGTATTTTGCATCTCTATAATAGTGTCTGCACTAAATAAACTGGTCGATTTTTCATATGTTCTAAATACATAATTATTAAGTTCTATGTCTGCAAATGTGATTTTAGGATTATCTTCATTTAATTTTGTAAGCTCCACATCCACACCCGTTTCAAATTTATGAATACTATCATCATACATACATATTAGTCTACTTTTATCTTGATATTTAATTCTTAAAACTAGACTGCCTTGTACTGCATTATACTCATATTTTGGTTCTGTATTTTTTTCTTTTACATCTTTTATTGATATTATTTTTATATTTGATTGTATTGTTGTTCCTGAATTATTTACTTCTGCATAAGCAAATTCTGCATTGTCTGGTGATACGCAGGCATCTACTGCAATTGTTTTTGACAAATATGTTTTAAATAACTCATTTCCTTTTTCGTCATATGTAATAATCACAGATTTATATGTAGTTCCTGTTACTATTGCACTTACATATCCATTTTTGTTAACTGTAACTTTGTCTAGATTTCCATCTACACTTTTTTCCCATATAACATGGTCTTCTGATATCAAATATAATCTTTGTCCATTATTTTCACCTATTGCTAAATATCTTCCTTCTACGTCATAAATAGGATTATTTATTTCAATTTTTACATCTTTTTCTTTTTTTCCTGAAGCACTATATTCATTTAAAGTATTTTCAGCTAATATGCAAATATATTTTCCATATGTAAATATATTGGTATTTGATTTATAATCTATGTCAATTGTTGGAACATTTTCTTCTGTTACATCCTTACGAAAAATGTATTTATCCATAAAATTTCTAAAGTTTTTGTTTGAATTATATATAACCATTATGGTAGCTATAATTATAGCTAATACGAACACTGCAATTATTATATATATTTTTTTCTTATTTAACTTTCTATCTTTTCTAAATTTTATTACTTTGTCCATAGTTTTATTCCTTTTTATTTTTATATGTTAAATATATACTAATTTGCATTAAATTACAAGTGGTTTATTTAATGTTTCAATCTCAAAATCTTGAATATTTGCACAAGACCTAATACTCCAAATATTGGGTATAGCAGATTTACTAAGTTTGAAAAGCCTATTGGTACTACTAGAATGGAAGTTAGGCATATTATTATTGTTCCTACTTTATATCGTTTGTTTGGCAAACTTTTTAGAAATCCATATCCTGATGATATTGCAGTTGTGAATATTGCAATTAGAATTACTATTCCATAAATTATTGAATGGATATTCCCAAAATCTTTAGTTATTTGTATCATAGGAAGTTCTAAATTTTGAGCATAGTTAATTCCTTTTAATAACAAAAAGAAAAGTATTAGTCCAATTACCGATAAAATAATTGCGCACCATATGCTTACTTTTTTTATCTTATTTTTTTCATTCATATAATTGCCCAGCTCTATTAAAATTGGAATTAGTAAGATACTGTTATAGCTTGCATATAATATGCTACTAAATAACCAGCCCCACTGGTAATTTATAATAATATTATTTTCAAAATATGTATTTGTAAAACCTAAATTTTTTATTCCTAGATAAAATATAAAAGCACATAAGAGCGGTATAAGTATGGTATTTATATACACTATTCCTTTTGTATCATTTATAAATGTGATATAACATAATATTGCCATTATTACTGCAGGTATGTATATTAAAATTCCAAATTCTTGGTTGAAATATGCTGAAAATCCAGCTACCATAATATAAAATGATACTAATAAAAATCCTTGTATCATTATTTGCATAATCTTATTTATTTTTTTATTTGAACTTATATTTTCTAAAAATTCTGAATATGTATGTATTTTTTTATTTTTTACTATTTGAAAAACTTTATAAATAATAATTCCCGCCAATGTACAAGAAATTATTAAACCTAAAATTCCCATTGTTCCATATCTATTAAAAAATAAATAAATTTCCTGTCCTGAAGCAAACCCTGCTCCTATCATTGTACCTATTATTACAAAAATGGTTTTCAAAATATCTCTCATAAAAAAGCTCCCTCATAAAATATATGAGGAAGCTCCTAAAATTATTTCTTTCTTCTTCTAACTTGCCATATTACAATTCCTAAAATAACTATAAATATAGGAATACCTATAATAATCACTAGTATAGTCCTTAATTGGCTAGTTGTAACATCATATGTTGTAACTGTTTCACCAGATTTACGAATTGTGATATTATCTTCTCTTTCAGTCAAATATGATACTGCATTTAATAATACGTCTTTATTATTGCAAAATTCTATTGCATATCTATAATATGTTCCCATTGGTATTTGTGCATTTGTAGCAAAAGCTGTATTGGCAAATACTATCAATTTTGATGTTTTATCATCATTTATTTTTTTGGTAAGCATTGCTGCAACTGTAGCTCCTGAAGCATCTTCATCGCTTGAAATTCTGTTAGAACTGCTTGAAGTTAAATCTGTTCTATAAAACGCCTTATCACTTGCAGTTGCTAAAGTTTCCATAGTAACATTTTTCTTTTCTAATTCTTCAGATGATGCAAAAGTTAATTTACCAGATGTCATCATGCACACATTTAATTCCATATTAACATTTTTTACAAGTTCAGAATTAGTATTTATTGATTCTATTATGTATACAGGTGCACCTGATACCATCTTGTTGCTATCACCTTCTATAATAAATCCGTTTGAGTTTTTTATTCCATATTCATCTAATACTTTTTGGAAGTTTGGAGTTTTTATATTACCTAAATTTGAATCTAATAATAATAAAATTTCTCCACCATTTTTTATATATTTTAGTATTTCATCTCTTTCTTTTTGGTCAATGTCCTCTTTTAGTGCTGTAATAACTAACAATTTGCAATCTTCTGGTACACTTCCTTTAGTTAATAAATTTATAAACTCAACTTCGTTTGCCTCAGCAGTTAATGAACTTTCCAAATATTCAAAATATCCATCATTATATAAATTATGTCCTGTTAAAAAGCAGATTTTAGGTTTTACATTTGTAGTAACATCTAAAATTGCATTTGTTATTGCTTCTTCTGTTACATCTATTTGTTCATATGTGGTATAGTCATATGTATATAAATCACTTTCTTGTAATAATTTAGATTTTGTTTTGCTTTCTATCATAATGAATGATGATGCGTCAGAAACTCCAAATTCAGTTTTCCAACTTGTTTTGTCTGTTAAATTATCTAGTTTTTCAACCTTGATATTCTTATTTAGATTTGCATATTTATATGCAAAATCATTTACATAGTCATACATGTTATATATTGAAATTGTAATTTCTTGATCTAGGTTTCCTAACTTATCTTTTGTTGCTTGTGATATAGAGTAAATCTTGTCTTTTGTAAAGTCTAAGTCTGTAATATTAGCTTTCTTTATTCCGTAGCTTATAGCCCAAAATGCACATATTATAATTGCAAATAGCAAAATTGTAAGTGCAATACTTTGTAGCCATTTCTTTTTTATAATTTCTATAAATTTCTTTCCCATGTTTTAAGCTCCTTTCTATTTTACTGATTTTTTTCTTTGCATAATAATAATTGTAAATAATACAAACATTATTGCAATTCCCAACAAATTAAATACTTCTGTTATTGATATAAGTCCAGCTGGGAATTTTTGATAATTGCTCATTAAATCAATAATAGAAAAGCTATCATTTACGCTTGGTAAGAACCATGAGCCTACAAAAAATATTATTGTAATAACTGCTGCAATAATTTGATTTTCTGTTAAACTAGAAATAAACATTCCTATTGCAATTGCTGCCATTGCTACTAATAAAAATCCTAGCATCATTACAAGTGTTGGTACAAGGTTTGGTGCCTTAAAAAAGCATAAAATTCCATAATATATAAGTGAAAATATTAAAGTTATTATAATTACACTAATTGCTGCAAAATATTTTCCAAGTACTATTTCTGTAATACTTCTAGGTGATGTTAGTAATAATTGTTCTGTTCCATTTTTTCTTTCTTCCGCAAACATTCTCATTGTAAGAATTGGAACGATAATGAGTAAACCATATCTTGCTGTAGCAAAATATAAATTTCCCATATCATATCCACCTACACTAACTGTTGTTAGGTAAAAGAACAAGCTAAATAATAATAAAAATAAACCTATTGTTATATATCCTGTTGGAGATAAAAAATAACTTTTTAATTCTTTTTTATAAACTGCAAACATTATTCTTTTCCTCCTTTTTTATTTTTTTCTTTCTTCTTTTGCTCTTTTTTCTCAAGCTTTTTTTGTTTCTTTTCTTCTTTTATTTCTTCAGGCTCTTGCTTTGCTGAATCAATTAATTTTATAAACGCATCTTCAAGTGTTGATTCATCTTTCTTAAGTTCAAAAATTGTAATTTCTTCTTTTGGTAAAACTTCAAATAATTTCTTTCTTAAATCAACATTTTCTGCTGAAGTAACAGAGTATTGCTTTGTGCCATCCTCATTATCTTTTATCATTTTTATTTCTTCTATTTCTGATATTTTTTCTTTTAGTTTTAGCATATTGTTTTTAGTGTCTTCAACAGTAACTAATATTGTATTTTTTTCTTTTGTCTTATTTTCTAAGTTTTCAGGAGTATCTATTGCCACAATTTTTCCATGGTTTATGATAATTACTCTTTCACAAATTTGGCTTACTTCTGATAAAATATGGCTACTTAAAATTACTGTATGTTTTTTTCCAAGCTCTTTTATTAAATTTCTAATTTCAGTAATTTGTTTTGGATCAAGTCCCACTGTAGGTTCATCTAAAATAATAACTTCAGGATTTCCTACTAATGCTCCTGCCATACTTACTCTTTGTTTATAACCTCTTGACAAATTTCTAATCAACTTGTTTTGAACATCTTTTAATCCTGTTTCCTCTATAGCCTTTTCAACTTCTTGCTTTCTTTCTTTTGATCTTACGCCTCTTAATTCTGCCATGTAATTTACAAATTCTTTAGCAGTTAGTTCTGTGTATAGTGGAACTCCTTCTGGCATATAACCAATTTGTTTTTTGGCTTTTTTAGATTTTCTTACAATGTCAAATCCATTGATAATAATTTGACCATCTGTAGGTTCAATAAATCCTGTTATCATATTCATTGTTGTAGTTTTTCCAGCTCCGTTAGGTCCTAAAAATCCAACGACTTCGCCATCTTTAATTTCAAAACTGATATTATCAACGGCTTTGATATTAGGATATTTTTTTGTGACATTTTTAACCTCTATCACTTTAGATTCCTCCTTTTTCTTGTTTCCGTATGCTTTTATACTTTGCTTATCTTATCATTATCTTATTTTCATATCAATATTTTTATAAATATTTCACATAGAATTTACATTTTTGAATATAAATCAAATCAAAGAGGTGCAATTTTATGGAATTTATTTATCCATTTTTTATATCATTTGCAATAGTGTTTATAAGTGAACTTGGAGATAAAACTCAGTTATTAGTTTTATCTTTTTCTGGAAAAGACAAAACTTTTAAAATATTATTAGGTGTTGCTATTGGTTCTTTTTTTAGTCATGGTTTAGCAATTTTATTTGGAAGTGGTTTAGCTCTTTTAAAAAATGAGTTTTTGCATCATTTAATTGAAATAATTACATATTCTTCTTTTGTGTTAATGGGAATTTTAACTCTCCTTCCTAAAAAAGAAAAATTAACAATGCAAGACTCTTCTAAAGAGGGTTTATTATCTAAGATCTCAAGTTTAAGAATAAATTATTGTATATTAATTGCGTTGTGTATAATGATTGGAGAACTTGGAGATAAAACTTTTTTAGCCTCAATTGGTCTTGGAGTACAATATTCAAATTATAAATTTTCGCTTATTTTAGGTGCAATTTCTGCAATGGTAGTATGTGATTTTATTGCAATTATTTTTGGTAAATTTTTAAATAAACATATTTCTGAAAATGCAATGCAAAAACTTTCCGGCGTTTTATTTTTAATTTTCGGATTTATTGGTTTTATTTCAATGTGAAATTGATTTTTTTGTTTTCTCGTGTTATAATTATATGGTCAAAATAAATAGAAAGAGGAATATAATTATGACAAGTAAACAAAGAGCTTATTTAAGAAGTCTAGCAAATTCAATTGACCCTATTTTTCAAATTGGAAAAGCAGGTTTGTCTGAAAATTTATTAAAACAATTAGATGACGCAATAGAAGCTAGAGAATTGATAAAAATAAATGTATTAGAGTCTTCTGGTGAAGACGTAAAGGCTTTAGGAAATGAAATTGCAGATAGTATAAATGCTATTTGTGTTCAAACTATGGGAAATAAAATAACTTTATATAGAGCTAGAAAGAAAAATCCGATTATATTATTAGATTAAATACTATAATTTTTTATAGTATTTTTACAATTTTTATTGACACATGCTTCAAATCGTGTTATTATAATATTTGTTACAGAAACTATCTTAATCGGGTCAGTAGCTCAGTTGGATAGAGCACAGGCCTTCTAAGCCTGGGGTCGGGGGTTCGAATCCCTTCTGGCTCACCATAAAAACACACAAAATATCAATGTTTTGTGTGTTTTTTGTTGCAAAAATAATGCAATAAATCTTTTAAAATTAATGTTTTAAGAGTGTTACTTAAAATAAAATTTGCATTTCTTATGTAAACGTGGTATAATAAGAGTTGCAAAACTTTTTTAATACAGGAGGATTTTATACATGTTGACGAGAATTGATAAAAAAATCGGGTGCACACGGTGCATACGTTCGCACTGTGTAAACAAAGGGCATCAGAATGCCAAACAGGATTATTCCTGCTATCAGGCATCTGGGTGTGCAAGTTGCAACTTGCACAGTGTTTGTGCCAGTCCTACAAAAGATAGTGAAATTTTTGAACTTTCCTCGCGTGTGAGCAATAGTTGGGATATTCCCTGCTGCTATGTCAAGCCCACATGTGAAAATTGTTTCAAATCTTCGCACTGTCAGAATGCTGGTACAAAAAGTTTCGAATTAAATCTCGAAGAACCGGCGAATCCCACTTGCTTTAGCAAGTATCACTCTATTAAGTGATTCGGGGAACAACATGTAATCGCAGTCAGAAATTTCTGACTGTGATTTTTTTGTGTTTTATTAATCTACTCAGTTCTAAATTTTGAATCTTGTGCATATAATGTAAATATTACATATATAAGGAGGATTATTTTATGAGTGTGCAACTTGAGAAAAAGTCCAAGCAACAAAGCAATAAAACATCTGCAAGTATGGAAATTACTTGTGCTTTGTATCAAACTGAAGCCTGCCCTTTTCCCACAACTTGTGATGGCAAAAATCGGCAGTGCAATGCTTGGAAAGACCATAGCAGCAAATAAACCTCAAAAAAGCTCTCGAAATGAGAGCTTTTTATTCTATGCATTTTTCCAAAATGCTTCATATCCTCTGTGTGCTTCATATAAATCTAATTTACTTGTAACTTCATAAGGTGAGTGCATTGAAAGTACTGGTACACCACAGTCAATAACATCTATTCCTTTATTTGCTAAGATATATGCTATTGTGCCTCCACCTCCAATGTCAACTTTTCCAAGTTCAGCAATTTGGTATCTAACATCATTTTCTTCAAATATTTTTCTAACTTCTGCGACAAATTCTGCATTTGCGTCAGATGCACCAGACTTTCCTCTAGCACCTGTATATTTATTTAGTCCAATTCCTCTTCCTAAATATGATGCATTGTTCTTTTCTGAAACACTTGCATAAATTGGATCTAGTCCAGCATCAACATCTGCTGATAACATTTTAGAATTACAGAAAACTTTTTCTAATAAATTAGGTCTATTTACTCCTAATTTATTTAAAATTTCTGATATAAATGTATCAAATACATGTGATTCCATACCTGTATTTCCCATACTTCCAATTTCTTCTTTGTCAGATATAATACAAACTGCTGTCTTAACAGGATTTTGTATTTTCATTAAAGCTGTTAAAGACGCATAAACACATATTTTGTCATCTTGACCATAACCTGCAACCATACTGTTATCAAATCCCATACTTCTACAAGGCATTGCTGGTACTAATTCAATTTCTGAACTTAATAAATCCTTTTCTGTTATTCCATATTTTTCATTTAAAATATTTAAAATATTTAATTTTACAGAATCAGCTATTTCGCTACCTATTGGCATACTTCCAATTAAAAGATTTAAATCTTCTCCATCAATTCCATCTGCCAATTTTTTCTTCATTTGATCTTGTGCTAAATGTGGTAATAAATCTGTAATTGTAAATATTGGATCATTCATATCTTCTCCTATATTTACAGTTACCTTTTCACCATTTGTTTTAACTATAACACCATGTATTGCTAGTGGAATTGTAGTCCATTGATATTTTTTTATTCCACCATAATAATGTGTTTTTAAATATGCAAATTCTGAATCTTCATATAAGGGATTTGGCTTTAAGTCTAATCTTGGAGAATCTGCATGTGCACCAATTATATTTATTCCTTCTTCAATATTTCTCTCTCCTATAATCGCTAGGTACATGCTTTTTCCACGATTATTCCAGTAAACCTTATCTCCTGCTTTTAAAGTTTCGCAATCTTTTATGTCTTTAAATCCGTTTTGATGTGCTATTTCTGTTGAAGTACTTATAATTTCTCTTTCTGTTTTTGATTTATTCATATAGTCTATATATCCTTTTGCATAATCAGAAATTTCTTGTTTTTGCTCTGCTGTTCTAGAATTCCATCCGTTTTCCTTTTTATTAAACAACTTATTTTTTAATTCTTCTGCTTCTTTTTTATCCATTTCCAATCTCCTCTCTAGTTTTTTTGTTATTGTATCACAATATTTTGTATTTAGTATACACAATTTTTAAAAAAATATTTAATTTTTTACTAACATTCCTAAAACTAGAATTCCAATATTGTCATTATATATTTCATCAAATTGAGATATTGGTAATGGATTTTCGCCTATTCCCGCTTCTATTGTATAACCTGGTCTTTTGTAATTTTGTATAAACCAATCTTTATATCCTGCAAAACTCGAATTATATGGCACATCAGTCAAATCATATCCACTAACTCTTGCAAATATTCTGCCTATTTCATATCCTTGTGGTGAATTTATATTTTGAAAATTCCAATAAATTTCTTTTCCTTGTGTGTGATATGAAATTGTTAATTCAAAATTATTTTTTAAAGTAAAATTATATATTGCCAATGCTTCACTTTGAGTTAATGGTCCTTCTCCTACAAAGTTTTGAGGAGCAGGTTTTGTATACCCTTGCTCGAATTTTATTCTTCTTGCTTCTTGCCAACCTGCAGGAAATTGTAAATTTAAATCTACACCATTAGCATTTGCCTTCCAACCACTTGGAAATGGAATGTTTGGAAAACTTTCTGAAATTTCTAAATACTTTTTGTATTCTTTGCTATTTGTGTCAACTCTTCCTGTAACTAGATCAATTCCATCTGGATTCATCATTGGCAAAATGTATAAAGAAACATTATTAAATAATTCTCGTGCATTTTGACCAAATATTCTACTATTTAAAACATAGCTTTGGCAAAAGTTTTCCACAAATTTCATAAGTAGAATACAACATATGTATTCATTTGCATGCATACCTGCATTATACATAATTTTTCTGCTTCCTCTTCCTATTTTTATGTATGGAAGCTGTTTGCCTAATGTACTAAAGCCAATATTTCCTATTTCTAAAAATGGATACTTTTGTTTTAATTCTTGTAGATTTTGCATCATTAGTGAATAATAATATTTTTGATTTGTTGGTACAATATTCATAAAAAATCACCTGCTATAATTTATTCAAATTAAGCAGGTAATGTGATTTACTGTTTTAATTTACTATATCCATTACTGTAATCTATTTCTATATTTTGTTGAACATTATAAATATATACATTAAAGCATATTTCTTTATTTTCCACAGACTGTGCCTCCATTTGTACTCCACTCGCGACTAAATTGTTCCCTTCAAATATTGGAGTTACCCTATATAGCACATGATTTTTTTCATTTTTTCTTAGGTATTCCAATACTTTTGTTTCGAATGGCAACATTCCGCTTGTGTTAAAATAATTGGTTCCTGTTATAAGGTTTTGTTTATTCGCATTTTCTGCTGATAAACTATACGCAATTAAATGACAACGATTATATAAGCTTTTTCCATTATACTCTACACTTTGCCAACCAGATGGGTATATGTGGCTAATTGATGTTCTTTTCTCTCCTTCTTTTGGCATAGTTTCTTTTCCTAAGTTTGCAAATGCCACTCCACATCTGCCTAATTTATCTAACTTACTATACCTTTCAAAACACTCACTTGTAAAATCACTTTCCTCAAAATTTGGAATATTATTATTTATTGTTACAAATATTTTTCCATTATATTCTGGAATTTCTCCCAAATTATATGATACAGTTGTATTTTCTAATATATTTTCGTTAACTTCTATATCACCAAAATATATTGCCGTAATTGCAACAATTAAAAATATTATACTTGTAATTATATTTCTTATTTTTCTTTTGCTCATTTTTTCACCTATTTTATATATTTTCCATTTACTCTTTTTACTATATCTCCAACACAAAAATCTGGATATAATTCTTTATATGTATATATTGAACCACTTCCATTTTCATGTGTTAAATAAATTTTATCATCAGTTATTTTTTGCACTACAAAATTAGTATTTTCGTTGTCTCTTAATACTCCATACAAATCATCTAATTTGTACCAAGCATCATCACTTTTTATATCTATTTCTCCATTATATAACTCACATTTATCTCCATTTAACTGTACTTTTTGGCCTGAGTATAGATTATAAAAATCTAATTTATTCATTTTATATATATTTTCATAAATTCCCTGATTATGCAGTTTTTCTAATGTTTCATTAGACGTATATATGTATACATCTTCTTCTTTTCCGTTTTCTGGATTTAGTAATGTTATTTTTTCATTTTCTAATCCATACACCACTCCTATATTCATATTTCTCTCCTTATTTAATGTTTTTGCTAACTCATTAATAAAATTTGAAATAAAATTTTTTGTTTCATTACTGAAAATAAATTTTCCAAGATTAAAATTTTCTAAATTCATTTTTTTCCTTTCTAGAACTAATTATTTTTTGAATAAAATTTTTTTTTAATATATCACATATTGTCTATTATTTACAATAGTTTTATTTAATGATAAAATTAAGAAAAAATATAGGTGGAATAAAATGTATTATACATATATGTTGAGATGTGCTGATAATTCAATTTATACTGGAATGACAAATGATCTGGATAAACGAATAAATGAACATTTAAGCAAGGATAAAAATGGTGCGAAATATACCAAATCACATAATGCTGTTAAACTTGATGCTGCTTGGAAAAGCAAAGATAAATCTTTGGCTTGTAAGTTGGAATATCAAATAAAAACTCTTTCTAAAATGCAAAAAGAAGCTTTAATAAATGGGGAAAAGTTATCTAGTTTCTTGAGTGGAAAGGTTGATTGCCGAAGATATAAAAGAATTACAATTGATAAAAAATAGAGTAGTAAGAATTTGTTTAAACTCTTGCTACTCTAATACTAATATGGTCGAGGCGACAGGGATCGAACCTGCGACCTCATGGTCCCAAACCACGCGCGCTACCAACTGCGCTACGCCTCGATTTTTCTCAGTACTTATATACTATACCACACTTTTTTTACATTTGCAAGATTTTTTTCAAAATTCTATTGAATATTTTTAAATTTCAATGTATAATAATTATGTTATGCAACTGTAGCTTAGCTGGATAGAGCGTTCGGCTACGAACCGGAAGGTCGGGGGTTCGAATCCCTCCAGTTGCACCAAAAATAGTGTCCAAAACGGACACTATTTTTCATTATTATTAATTTTTCTTGCAGTCTCTTTTATAACCTCATCATATCCTGTTAGTGCTGAGAATGGTGCAAACTGTGCGGATCTTTCTTCAAGTGACATTCTTGCATGTTTTTTGGATACATGATGTGGTAAATTTATTATATCGTTATATTTATCACTTTTTTCTAACATTTTTATTCTTTATGACCTCCTATTTGCCTATTTCTTTCAATAGTTGTGCCTTCCTTTTGTAAGTTCATACCTTTTAAAATAGCATTTTTTCCATATTTGCTTTTTATACCAATCATTGCTTTTTGTATTTCTTTTTCCGCTTCTTCCTTTTTTCGTTTCTCGTTAACTTCTGCGTAATCCACAAATAAGTTAATTTGCTCATAGTCACTAGTTTTTACCATATTTTCATTTACAACATTATTAACAGTAATATTTATTCTCCTTACTAAAAGTTGTTTATTCACAATTTGCTCATATAATTTTATTATGTATCCCGTAAGAACTTTACTAGAGGCTGTTTGATGATCTATATTTATTGTTCCATGTGCATGTTTTGGTACTTTTCTTCCGTATTTATCAGTTGTTATTTCTCCGTTATACAAACTGCTAATTGCTTGATTTTTTAAATTGTCCACATCATAACCAACTTCTAGCACAATTTGATTTGTAACTAACCCCTTTTCTACTAAATCTAGTGCAAGTAATTCAGTCATTTCCTTTACAATTATTTTTGTATTTTCGTAATTGTATGGACAATGTAAAACTTGTCCAGAGCATATACTATTTGTGGCTGGTCTATATGCCTTAATACTTTCAATTGTTACACTTTCCCATCCCCAAGCATGGTCAATTAGTAGCTCTGCATTTACGCCAAATAATTTATATAATAAATCTTCATTTTTAACCGACATTCTAGCCACATCCCCCATTGTATACATCCCATGTTCTTCTAATTTTTTTGTATACCCTTTTCCAACTCTCCAAAAATCTGTTAAAGGTCTGTGGCCCCAGAGCAATTTTCTATATGCCATTTCATCAAGACCTGCTATTCTTACACCATTTTCATCTGGTTTTACATGTTTTGCTACAATATCCATTGCTATTTTGCAAAGATACAAATTAGTTCCAATCCCTGCAGTCGCTGTTATTCCTGTTGTTTGATAAACATCTTGTATTACTTTTGTTACTAACTCTTTTGCTCTCATGTTATATGTTTTTAAATAATGTGTAACATCTATAAATACTTCATCTATTGAATATACATATATATCATCAGATGAAAAATATTTTAAATATATATTATAAATTTTTGAACTGTATTTCATATAATATGCCATTCTTGGTGGTGCTATTATATAGCTTAATTCTAGGCTTTTATTTTTCTTTAATTCAATATCACTATATGATGATCCTGTAAATGTTCTATTTGTTGCTTTTCTTTTTCTATATATATTTACCTCTTTCACTTTTTGAACCACTTCAAAAAGTCTTGCTCTGCCCGGTATTCCATAGGATTTTAATGCAGGACTTACAGCAAGGCAAATTGTTTTTTCTGTTCTACTACTATCAGCAACTACTAAATTTGTAGTAATCGGGTCTAGCCCTCTTTCTTTACATTCAACAGAGGCATAAAAGCTTTTTAAATCTATTGCTACATATATTTTACTTTCTTCATTATGCATAGCAATCTTCCTTTCATTACTATATTTTATTATATCAGTTTATTTTAAGTTTGTAAACAGTTGTTTGTTTTTTATTTTTGTAGAATATTTTATATTTTTGTGATATAATTTGTAGCAACATAAATTTATATGAAAAGAGTGTGTAAAATGTTTGCAAATGCAGGAAAATATGAAGCTTGTGGTATATTTACAAGAGACCATTTTATATTACTTGTAATTACTATTATTGGCATCATTGTAGCTTTAAAATATACCGTAAATAAAGATAAAAATACTATATACAAAATTATAAAATACACAACAATAGTTGCTTGGATATTAGAAGTTATAAAAATATATTTTAATATTAAGCAAAATTCAATAAAGGCTGTTAATACCTATGCTCCGTTGTATTACTGCAGTATTTTATTATATGCAGGTTTATTAAGTTCTTTTGGAAAAGGTGTATTAAAAAGGATTGGTGATGTTTCTTTAGCTACTGGTGCAATAGTTGGAGGAATTGTTTTTATAATTTATCCATCTACAAGTTTACCTTTTTATCCTGCTTTCCACTTTTTAAGTATTCATAGCTTTTTATTTCATGGTGCAATGATATATTTAGGAATATTGATAAATAAAACAAGATATATAGATTTAGAATTAAAGGATGCTAAATATTTTGCCATTTTAATTGGTTGTATGAGTATTCTTGCACTAATTGTAAATAAGCTTTTTGATGGAAATTTAATGTTTATATCAAATAATTTCCCTGGTACTCCACTTGAAATTTTATATAATATAACAAAAGGTGGATTTTTCTATAAGTTTATTATGATAGTATCTCAAATGACATTGCCATTTTATGTTTCTTATTACATAATAAAATACTTTCAAAAGCATACAAAAATAGAACTATATGATTAGTATAGTTCTATTTTATTAAATAAACATCACAAGCATTAAGTCTTTTTAAATATGTTGTATTTTTTAATTGAAGTGTATTTTTTATTTTCTCTAATAACTCATTATTATTTTGTCCATCATTTATAAATATTAACATTCCATTTGATATATTTTTATTTTGCATTATTTCTTTTATATTTTCTTCATTACATTCAATATCTTTTGCTATATATGATTCTTTTATATTGCTTAGTAATAATATATCGTCTAAAAATCTATTATTATTAGAGTTAAATAAATATAATGTTGGCAAGTTATTATTATTGCTTACAAATTCTACTATATCTTGTTTATTAGAATATAAAACTTCTGGCTCTACTTTAAAATCTTTTATAAATAATAATATATCTTCTATTGATGCATTTGAAAACTTTTGAACCATATCTATTGGTAAATTAAATTCACTTTTTAATTTTTCAGCCATTTCTGTTTTACTTGAATATGAAGTTTCTTTTTCTCTTTTAAAGTCTTGCCCTACAACTAAATCTATAACATTGTTTGTTATAATAGGCATTATAATCATTAGTAAAAATACTCCTATTATAATTTTATTTTTGCCTTTTAATAGCATATAAGTTACATATAATACAAGTATGAATATTAAGCCACATACTGGCATTATGTACCTCAATTCTATCCAAGGTGAAGCTATTGCTACTAAAATTGTGTATATTATTGTTGGTACAGCTATGTATTTTACGTATCTATTTTTTTCTATTTTTACCTTTTTTAATTTTGTATATATAATTATTCCTAATATAATAATTAGCACATTATTAAAAGCATATACGTTTATTTTAAAAAGATATAAACATATGTTACTTAAAAATTTTGAAATATTAGTTAAATTACTTATAGCACCTTGTCCTCTATATCCAAAAAACATATGTTGTATTGAATATGGATATATTATTAAAGATATTACACCTGCTAAAAGCATTGTTACTATGTATTTTAGTAGAGATTTATAGTCTTTTTCTTTAATATATTTAATAACAAACATTATAAATAGTATTGCTAAATAAAATAAATAATAATAATGTGTTAATGAGCCTACTAATGCTGATATTCCTATTGCGGTTAGTAGTTTATAATTGTTTCCTTTAGTATCTAATAATTTTAAATGTAAATATGTTGTAATTACTATATTTAATGTTGCTAAAGCATACATTCTTATATAAATTACATTGTTTATAGATGCAAGTGTCAAGCTAGATACTAAAGCTAGTATGGCAGATTTCTCTTTGTATTTTTCTTCTCCTTCAAGTAGTTTTTTAATAATTAAATAAACAAATATTGTTACAAATGCATATATAATTATATTTAATGTTATTCCTTCCCATTTCGAGTAACTTCCTCTATGAAATCCCATTGCAAATCTTAATAATAAATAATATAGTGGTGGATGCACATCATTTTTTTGATTTTCATATACTTGACTATATTTTCCAATGTCCTTATTTTGGACTGCTAAATAATCTTCATAATATTCTTTGCTATGCCATTGGTTATAAAAATCATTATTATCTTGTATTTCAACTTTATCGTAGTTTGCAAGTCCTAATGAATATGTTTCATCCATATGTATGTATGATTTATTTGCCCCTGCTATTATAAATGCTATTGTTTGAATTATAACAATTGCTATTATACTTGCTACTTCTTTTTTGTCCTTTAATTTCATTTTCTTTTCTCCAATATTCAATAATGAATTGCTACAATTATATAATAAATAGCAGATAATTACAACAAACTATCTGCTATATTCCTCCTTATTTTTTCAATAATTTGACTGCAATTTGCATTTCTTTTTTATTTCGCAAAACCTTAAAAATAACTTCATCTCCCGGCTTTTTGGTATAAATATAACTTCTTAAATCACACATTTTATCTAGAGATAATCCATCAACTTCTAGCAATACATCTTTTTCTTGTATTCCATACTTTGCAGCAGCTGAATTTCCATTAACTTGTACCACATAAATTCCTTTGTCTAACTGTAAATTACTATCTAAATATGGTATTACATTTTTGTCATATGCAAAAATTCCTAAATACGCTTCTTCAAACCCTCCTGTTGAAATAAAACTTTTTAATATTGCCTTTACTGAATTTATTGGAACTGCAAATCCAATTCCCTCTGCTGATGTAATTTTCACACTATTTACACCAATAACTTCTCCACTCTCATTTATCAAAGGTCCTCCACTATTTCCTGGATTTATAGTTGCATCTGTTTGTATTAAATCTTCCATGTATGAAGATTTTTCATTTCCAATTTCGTCTTGTTCATTTAATACTATTGTCCTATTTGTTGCACTCACAATACCAGAAGTAACAGTTCTTTGAAATTCAAAACCTATTGGATTTCCTATTGCGTATACCATTTGCCCTAAGCTTGCTTTAGATGAATCTCCCAAAGTTACATATTTTAAATCTTTTGTATTTATTTTTACAATTGCTAAATCTAAATCTGAACTTGACCACACTACATTTCCTTGATAATTTTTACCTGTTGAAAGTGTCACATAGCATTTGCTATATTTTTCTCCTGCTACATGTTCATTAGTTAGAATGTAGCCATTTTCTGACACTATCATCCCTGTTCCTAGCCCTAATTTTGATGTACTATCTTTTACAAATATAGATCTACCCGTTCCTTTCAGTTTTGAAATTCCTACTATGCTTTCATTCACACTTTCTAGCATTTGAGTAATTGTCTCATTTTCGGTCTTTACTTCATCTACTGTTTGTGAAATTCTAGTTGCGTCATATTGCTTATTTATTATTTGTGTAGGAGTTTCAATTCCATAATACAACACATATGTAAGTGCTAATAAAATAACTATTAAAATACTAATAAATGTACCTAAAATATATTTTTTTATTCTAGATTTATTTTGCTTTTTTCTAATGTACTCTTCCATTCTTTTCTCCTATTTTCATATATATTTACTTTAATTATGAACATCTTTTATAAATTTAAACTAACATTTTTGAAATTCCCAATATTCTCCATTTTTTTACATTATTTTTATTGATTTTTTAATTAATTTCATATATAATTTAGCTATAATTTTTGCAAAACATAAAAAGGGGAAATTTTTATTATGGAAAAGAATTTATATGATTTAACTAATCCTCAAAAATCAATTTGGTACACAGAGCAATTCTTTAAGAATACCTCTGTTAATAACATTGGTGGAACAATAATTATAAAAGATAAAATTAGTTTTGATTTATTAAAGAAATCTATCTATGAATATGTAAAAACAAATGATAGTTTTCTTATTAAACTTTGTTTTGATGAAAAAGGAGATATAAAGCAATACATAGGGGAATTTTCGCCCTTTAATGTTGACTATATCTCCTTTTCTTCTTTAGATGAACTATATAAATTTGAAAAAAATGATTGTGAAAGAAAATTTGATATGATAAACTCTAATTTATTTCATTTCACAATGTTTAGTCTTCCAGATGCTACTGGAGGAGTTGTATTAACTGTGCATCACATAATTTCTGACGCTCAAACAGTTAATCAAATAGCTCCAAAACTTATGAATTTTTACTCTAGTTTTTTAAATAACACCACTCCTGAATTTTTACAAACATCATATGTAGATTATATAAATTCTGAACAAAAATATTTATCAAGTGAAAAATATAATAATGATAAAATGTTTTGGGAAAATTTATTTGAAAATCCATTTACTCCAGCAAGTTTATCAACAAAATCAATAGACAGTTTTGCAATGTGCAGTTCTAGTAGAGAATGTTTTTTAATTGATAAAGAAAAAATGAATAAAATAAATGATTATTGCAAGTTAAATAATATATCTTGTTATCACTTTTTTATGTCTGTTTTTTCACTATATATTGGGAAAGTGACTAATGAAAAAAACTTTGTTATTGGTACTCCTATCTTAAATAGAACCAATTTCAAAGAAAAAAATACTGCTGGTATGTTTATTAGTACAGTACCATTTTTAGTAAATTTGGAGGAAAATACTTTATTCTCTGAATTCGCATCAAAAATGAGTGTGAAAACTTTGTCTATTTTTAGACATCAAAAATATCCATATCAAGCAATTCTTGAGTATGTTAGAGCGCAAGATTCTTCTATACCAAATTTATACAATATAATGATTTCATATCAAATAAATAAATCTAATGGTAGTATTAACGATATTCCTTATACTACTAGATGGACTCATAGCAATACAAATATGGATGAGTTAGATATTCATTTGTTTGATATAAATGACACTGGTGAACTAAGTATTGCCTATGATTACCAACTTGCCAAATATACTGAAAAAGATATACAGCAACTTCACCAAAGAATTATATCAATAATAAATCAAGTTATTAATAACCCAAATATATCAACAAATCAATTAGAATTAGTTTTACCAGAGGAAAAACAGTTTATTCTTAATACTTATAATAAACCAATTAACCTCCCTATAACAAAAACTGTAATTGATTTATTTGAAGAAAAAGTAGCAGAAAATCCTGATAAATTAGCTCTATGTTTTGGAAACACTAAATTCACATATAAAGAACTTAATAATTGTGTAAATTATTTAGCTGATTATTTGTATGAAAATAATATTGAAAAAGGAGATAAAGTTTGTTTATTTTTTCCTAATTCAATTGAGCTTGTTGTGAGCATTTTAGCAGTATTAAAGTTGGGTGCTTGTTACATTCCTATTGATGTTTCTTACCCAATAGAACGTGTTAAATATATTGCTCAAAATAGTAGTTGCAAAAAAATATTAACTAATACTAAATTAGAAGATTTAGATAACCTTTGCTTAGGTATATCACTACCTAATGCGACAACAATTTATGAAAATAAATATAAACCAGATTTACAAGATTTAGCTTATATTATTTATACTTCTGGTTCTACTGGAAACCCTAAAGGAGTAAAAATTGCTCATGAAAGTTTGTCAAATTATATTATGTGGGCAAATAAAGAATATGTAAATGGAGAAACTACTAATTTTCCTTTATATTCTTCAATTTCTTTTGACTTAACAGTAACCTCTGTTTTCACTCCTCTTGTGTCTGGAAACACCATTTACATTTATGAGAATTCTAATCCTCAATTGTTACTAAAAGAAATTATAGATGATAAAAAAGTACAAATTATAAAATTAACACCTGCACACTTAAACTTGTTACAAGATTTGGCTTCTCCTGAATCTGTTGTTACAAAGCTAATTGTTGGTGGAGATATTTTAACAAATGAAAGTTGCCAAAAAATTTCTACAGCATTTGTTCATCCTATTCATATATTTAATGAATATGGACCTACAGAAGCTACTGTTGGTTGTATGATTTATGAATATACCGAAAATGAATATGCTACAGTTCCAATTGGAATTCCAGCAGATAACACTAATTTATTTGTTCTAAATAGTGACCTTAATTTGGTTCCATTTGGATATAACGGTCAACTATATATTGCAGGTAAAGGGCTTTCAAAAGGTTATGTTGAACTACCAAAAATGACAGCATCTAGATTTATTGCTTGTCCATTTATAGAAAATGGATTAATGTATGATTCCGGAGATATTGTTAAATTATATGATACAGGAATTATGGAATGTATTGGTCGTAGTGATTTTCAAGTAAAAATAAATGGATTTAGAATAGAAATTGGAGAAATCCAGTCTAGAATTTTAAATTATCCTAATATAAAAGACTGCTATGTATCAGCTTTAGATATAAAAGGTACTAAGGTTTTATGTGCTTATTATGTAAGTAACAAAAATATTAATGAAAAAAACTTAAAAAATTATTTACAAAAATTACTACCTATGTATATGGTTCCAAAATATTATGTTAGTTTGCAAGAGCTTCCTCTTACTGGAAACGGAAAGATAAATAAAAAGTTATTGCCACTTCCTGCTTTAAATGAATCAAAAGAACTGGTAAAACCTAGTAATAAAGTTGAACATACATTGCATAATATTTTCTGTGAATTATTACAAGTGCCAGAACTAAGTGTAACTGCAAATATTTTTGACTATTATGTAGATTCACTTACAATTATAAAAGCTCAAACTAAATTATATAGTATAGGCTATAACATAAATACTCAGGATTTCTATGATTATCAAACAATTAGAGAGCTAGCTTCACATATATTAAGAAATTCCAATTCTAATTCAGGCGCTTCTCAAAATGAAATTCCTATTATAGAGAATTTAATAAAGCCTATTAACAGCACAAATACTTTTAATAATATCCTACTGTTTGGTGTTACTGGTTTTTTGGGCTCTCATATTTTGTATGAATTATTGACAAAAACAAAATCAAGAATATATTGTGTTATACGTGAAAAAGATAATATAAATGCAATAGAAAGGTTTTATGAAAAATTCCACTTTTATTTTCCAAATGAAAACCTTAGAAATTACAGTCATAGAATTAACTTAATAACAGGAAATATTTTAAAAGATAACTTTAATTTACCAGATGAACAATATGATTTCCTTGGAAATAATATTAACTGTGTAATAAGCTCTGCTGCTTTAGTAAAACATTATGGAAAATATGAAGAATTTTATAATACAAATGTAGCAGGTACTAAAAAAATAACTAATTTTTGTATTAAATATAATATTCCTTTGCATTATATTTCTACAATTTCTGTTTCTGGATATGGCTTAGTAAAAAGTCCTGAAATTACTTTTACTGAGAAAGATTTTTATATCGGTCAAAGTTATGAAGATAATGTTTATGTAAAAAGTAAATTTGAAGCAGAAAAATTGATATTAAATGCTTGTAAAAATGATAACTTATGTGCTACTATTTATAGGATGGGAAATATCACTAACCGTTTTTCAGATGGAGTATTCCAACAAAACGCAAATGAAAACGCATTTTTAAATAGAATATCTGCTGTAATTAATCTACATTGTATACCTGAAGAACTCTTACATTTTCCTGTTGAATTTACTCCAGTAGACTATTGTGCAAACTTTATAGTGTCATTATTGATAAATGATACGCGTAAAAACAACTTAACAATTTATCATTTATTTAATCAAAATTACCTTGATTTTAATTATTTATTCGAATTTTTGAAAAAGCATAATATTAATATGAAAACTTGTAGTATTGAAGAGTTCGAAAAACTTATATTAAATAGTAAAAATAATTATTTTGGAATTACAGGATATCTTGCTAATATAAAAACTAATAATTTAAATGGTGTAATTCTTGATAATACATGCACAAACTCTATTTTGGAAAAATTAAATTTATCATGGCCTATAGTAACCGAAGATTACCTACAAGCTGTAATAAATTATTTAATGAAAAATAAATTTATAGGTGGTTAAAAAATGAAATTAAATGTACCAAAAATCAGATCATATAAAACATTAGCACTGTTAGATGCTTTTATTGCAACATTAATTATGATAATATTATACTTTACATTACCGGCTATTCTAAATTATCCTCAAAATTCTATTGATAACAATTTTCAGGTTGAGGTAGTCGGAATTAAATATACACATCAATTTATTATACTTTCTGCAATTATAGTTGCATTAGTTTATATTGGTTTTAGATTTGTATATAGCAGAATAAACTTTAATTCAAATGCTAGCAAAACAACTTTATTAAAAATAAGAGAAAAATGCTTTAATTACCCATACATAATGATACTTCTTTTATCTTTTATTCCTGCCATTATTTGCGGAATTTTGTTAGTAGTTTTCAAAACTGATTTTGAATTATTATTAAAATTGTGTATTGTTATACTATCTTTTGGAACAGTTTACTCAATAATTTCTTATATGATAGGAAAAAACTTTTTTGAAAGCAAACTTATTGAATCATCTGCCATTGTAGGAAATAAAAAAGGTGGTATTAGGCTAGAAATTTTTAAAAAATTATTAATAGAAATAGTACCTCTATTCTTATATTCCTTTATTTTGTTATTATTACTTAGCACCACTATTATGACAACTGAAAAAGGAGATTTATTATATAATATTTATAGAAATGAATTATTAAAAGAATTTGATAGTTCAAAAGTTTACACTTTAAGTGAAGTACAACAAAAATTAAATACTTTATCTTTAAACTCAGAAAGAGACCACTATGTAATTTTATCTGCAGAAGATGGAAGTGTTTATTATTCTCCAGAAACTATAAATGACTTTTTTATAAAATATGCTCTTACATATTATGATGAAATGAATGGACATATTTTTGAATATTATGGTCAGAATTCACAAGCTGCTGTTATAAAAGTACATACCGACCAAGGAGATTATTTTGCTGGAATTCGCTTCTTTGTGTTTGCTAATGGAGTTATAACACCATTTATTATAGTTACTGCTATTCTAATTATATTCAACTTAATATTCGTTGTTTATATTGGAAAAGGATTATCAAATGATATTAAAAATGTTAATGATGGTATGGATAACATTTCAAATTCAGAAAATATTGTTTTTGAAAAAAACTTACCAATTACATCTAATGACGAAATGGCAGACCTAATTTTAGCTTTTAATAAAATTCAAGATATAACAAGAAATTACGTTGATCAAATTCACGATAATCAAAATATGCTTATGGAAAGGGAACGTCTAGCTTCACTTGGTCAACTTATAGGTGGCATTGCTCATAACTTAAAAACACCTATAATGTCTATATCTGGTGCAGCTGAAGGATTAACAGATTTAGTAAAAGAATATGAGGCATCTGTAGGAGACCCTGAAGTTACTGTCCAAGACCATCATGATATTGCAAAAGATATGAAAGATTGGATTGAAAAAATTCGTTCATACACAGAATATATGTCAGATATTATTACAGCAGTTAAAGGTCAAGCTGTTACAATGTCTGAAGAGCAAGCTGTTTCATTTACTTTAGACGAATTAGTAAAACGTGTAAATATTTTAATGAAACATGAATTAAAAAATGCTCTAGTAGAATTAAATGTTTCTATGCAAGTAAATGAACAAACTGTATTAAAAGGAAATATAAATAGTTTAGTTCAAGTTATAAACAATATGATTTCAAATGCAATACAAGCCTATGATGGTAAACCTGATAATAAAATTGACTTAATATTAAAAAAGGAAAATAACAATATTATAATTTCTGTAAAAGACTATGGATGTGGCTTACCTGATGAAGTTCAAAAGAAATTATTTAAAGAAATGATAACTACAAAAGGCAAAAATGGTACTGGACTTGGATTATTTATGTCATATTCTACAATACGTGCTCATTTCAATGGAAATATGACTTTTGAAACAGAACAAGGAAAAGGCACTACATTTAATATTATATTACCACTTTAAATATTAACTCATATGTATAAAATCTAGTATTCTCAACGAAATACTAGATTTTTTTGTGTGAAATACTGTACATTTCGACAAACTATGATATAATGTTGTTGTCATCTTGAGTATACTTATTACTATAAACATTGAGGTGAGATTATGAGAAAAAACATGCAAAGTGCAAATGATAAAGGCTATAGAATTATAGCAGTCGATGATGAGGAAGGAATTGTTGATTCTTTGTCAATTTTCCTAAAAAGATCTGGTTACGATTTTACAGGTGTTACTGATCCAATGGAGGCTATTGAAAAAGTAAAAAATGAACATTTTGATTTAATGATTTTGGACTTTATTATGACACCTATTCATGGTGACCAAGTAGTTGAAGAAATACGTAAATTTAACAAAGAATTATATATTTTGTTACTAACTGGTCATAAAGATTTAGCTCCACCTTTGGAGACAATTAGAAAATTAGATATTCAAGGTTATTGTGAAAAGAGTGACAAGTTTGATCAGTTACTTCTTTTAATTGAGTCTGGAATCAAATCAATTGAGCAAATGAATGAAATTAAAAGAATAAATGAAGAGCTTTCTTCTACTTATGAAAAACTAGAAAAAGCTTACTTAGATAGTATTCAAACTTTAAGATATACTGTTGAAGCTAAGGACCCATATACTAGAGGTCATTCAGATAGAGTTTCTAAATATTCTGTCCTAATTGGAAAATATTTAGGATTATCTGATTCAGATTTAAAAACTCTAGAAGTTGGTGGTTTATTCCATGATATTGGAAAAATTGGTATTCCTGATAGCATTTTATTAAAAGAATCTAAGCTAACAGATGATGAATATTCACAAATTAAAAACCATCCATCAATTGGTGCTCATATTTTGTGTAATGCAGAGGTATTTCAAGATATTATACCAATCGTAAAGCATCATCATGAAAGATTTGACGGAAACGGTTACCCTGGAAAGTTAAAAGGAAACGATATTCCTTATCTTGCAAGAATAGCAGCCGTTGCAGATACTTATGATGCAATGACATCAAGAAGAACTTATCGTGATCCTTTAAGTTTAGATGTTGTAAAAGCTGAAATTGAGAGATGCTCTGGAACACAATTTGACCCAGAGATTGCAAAGGTATTTTTAGATATTTTAAATAATCATTATGATGAAGTAAATGAAATTCAAGAACAATTTAAATAAGGGGACATTTTATGTTTAAAGTTTTAGTTCTATCATGTAGTACAGGCGGTGGCCATAATTCTGCTGCAAGTGCTATAGCAGAGGAATTAAGAGTTATGGGAGTTCAAGTTGATTTTAAAGAATATTTGGACTTAATAAATTATAAAATAGCTAATGTTGTAAATAAATTATATATTAGTTCCACAAAAGGAAATGGTGCTGTTTTTAAAAGAGTTTATAAATTGGGTGAATTATATGAAAAGACCAAAATTACATCTCCAGTTTATGGTGTAAATAGGTTACATAGAAAAAAATTATATAATTATATTGTTGAAAATAAATATGATTATGTTGTAGTTACTCACCTATTTCCTGCTGAAGTTTTAACTGCTATAAAAAAACAACATGACATACATTTTATTGCAATTGCAACAGATTATAAATCAATTCCATTTTGGCCTGAAACTAATCCAGACTATTTTATAATTCCACATAAAGATTTAATTGAAGACTTTACTAAAAAAGGTATCAGCCGTGAAAAGCTAATACCTTTTGGTATTCCTGTATCAACTAATTTCAGTAAAAATTTAGATAAATCTAAAATATTTGCTGAATTAAATTTAGATAAAAATAAAAAATATATATTAGTTATGACAGGAAGTATGGGCTTTGGAAATGTTACAGGTATAATAGATGTTTTGCAAAATGAAATTTCTGAAACGATTTTAGTTGCCTGTGGTAATAATAAAAAAGTTTATGAAGATATTTCAAATAATTATGACTCAAATAAAGTAATTCCTATAGGCTTTACTCCACAAATTTATAAGTATATGTGTATAAGTGAGCTTTTATTAACTAAGCCCGGCGGGCTTACAACAACCGAGGCTGCCACAATAAATGTTCCTATTATTCATACTATGCCAATCCCTGGTTGTGAAACATATAATGCTGAATTTTTTGAAAGCCGTGGAATGTCTATTAGCTGTAAAAATACTACTGATATAAAAAATGCAGTAATATCTCTTTTAGATGATAAAAATAAAGTGGAAAATATAATAAAAGCACAAAAACAAAATATCGATAAAAATGCTTGTAGCAAAATTTGCGAATTTATAATAGATGAAATAAGGAAATATAGTAAATGAAAGAGGATTTACAATCAAATGTAAATAATGAAAATGAAGATATAATAAAAATGTGGGAACCACTTAAATTCGATATTGGCTTAAATTATAAATATGTAAAAAATAATATATTTTTCAAGTTAATATCAAATTTATTTTACTACATCATAGTTGCACCAATTATTTTTCTAATTTCTAAAATTATTTTTGGACTAAGAATTGAAGGAAAAGAAAATTTAAAAAATATTAAATCTGGTGCTATTTCAGTATCAAACCATGTACAATATATAGATTGTGCAATGCTTGGTCTTGCATGGTTTCCTAGAAGAATATATTACACTGCTAAAACTGATGGTTTTAAAATGCCTGTGGTTAGGCATTTAGTACGTTTGTTATATGCTATTCCTATACCAGAAAAAATTTCTTGTAAAGAAAATTTTTATAAAGCAATTGATGATTTATTAGCTAAAAATAAAGTAGTACATTTTTACCCTGAAGCTTCTTTGTGGCCATATTACAATAAATTACGTAATTTTAAAAATGGTGCATTTAAAATTGCTTCAAAAAATAATGTACCAATTATTCCATTTGTGTTTAGTTTTAGAAAGCCAACTGGTATTTTAAAGCTTTTTAAATCTAAACCTTGCTTAATTTTAAGTGTTCTACCACCTGTTTATCCAAAACAAAATTTAGCATTTAATGAAAGGTATTTAGATTTAAAAGAAAATGTATACAAAAAAATGAGTGAAAAAATATAAAATATATTCTTTCACTCTTTTTTTATGCATCTTTCATTGAAAGTTGAACTTTTTGTCTCTCTTGGTCAATTCCAATAACTTTAACTTTTACAATATCACCAACCGATACTACATCAGATGGACTTTTTACAAAGCTATTACTTAATTGTGAAATATGTACTAAACCATCATGTTTTACACCTATATCAACAAAAGCACCAAAGTCTGTAACATTTCTAACAGTTCCTGTTAAGACCATTCCATCTCTTAAATCTTCAAATTTAAGTACATCAGCTCTTAATATTTGCTTAGGCATTTCATCTCTTGGGTCTCTACCTGGTTTTGACATTTCTTCAATAATATCTGCTAAAGTCATTTCACCAACATCAAGTTCCTTAGCTGTTTCTTTTACATTTACTTCTAATAATTTAGCTTTTATTTCTGATTGTTTTTCTTTATTTAATAAATCTTCTTTTTTGTATCCTAATTTATTAAGTAAATTTTCTGCAACAGAATAACTCTCTGGGTGAACACCTGTAATTTCTAAAGCATTTTTTCCACCAGGAATTCTAATAAATCCTGCACATTGCTCAAATGCTGCTTTTCCTAATTTAGGAACTTTTAATAGTTCTTTTCTTTCAGCTAATTTACCATTTTCATCACGGTATTTTACTATATTATTTGCAATGGTTTTATTTATTCCTGCTACATAAGAAAGTAATGATGGTGTAGCTGTATTAACATCAACTCCAACTTCATTTACTGCATCTTCAACAACACCAGTTAAGCTTTCTGTTAATTTCTTTTGGTCAACATCATGTTGGTATTGCCCTACTCCTATAGCCTTAGGATCTATTTTTACAAGTTCTGCAAGTGGGTCTTGCAATCTTCTTGCAATTGATATTGCACCTCTTAAAGATACGTTTATATCTGGATATTCTTCTGTTGCAAGTTTTGATGCAGAGTATACAGATGCTCCAGCTTCACTTACAATTGCATAATGAAGTGGTCTTTCAATTTCTTTAATCATATCTGCAACAAAGCTTTCAGATTCTCTTGAAGCTGTTCCATTTCCTATTGCAATAATATCAACTTTATATTTTTCAATTAAAGTTTTTAGCTCTTTTTTTGCACCATTTACATCATTTTGTGGTTCTGTTGGGTATACAGTTGTAGTTGCAAGTAATTTTCCTGTTTCATCAATTACTGCAATTTTACAACCTGTACGATATGCTGGGTCAAACCCCATTACTGTTAAACCTTTTAAAGGTGCTGCTAAAAGTAAAGGTTTTGCATTTTTTCCAAATACTTTAATAGCTTGAGTTTCTGCTTTTTCTGTTAAGTCAGAACGAATTTCTCTTTCAATAGATGGTTCAATTAATCTGCTCCAACTATCTTCAATTGTCTCTTCTAATATTGTAGTAAATTGAGTTTTTTGTTTAATAATATCTCTATTTATTAAATCTAAAATTTTATCTTCTGGCTTTTCGATTTTTACTTTTAAAAATTCTTCAGATTCTCCACGATTAATAGCTAAAATTCTATGGCTAGGTAAATGATTTACCTCTTCGCTAAATTCATAATACATATTATATGCTGTTTTTTCTTCTGGCTTTGTAGCTTTAGTTATTATAACGCCCTCTCTGTAGCAAATACGTTTAATTTGCTTACGGTATTCAGGATTATCTGATATAATTTCTGCAATAATATCTTTTGCACCTTGAATAGCATCTTCCACACTTGCTACAACTTTTTCTTTGTTATTTTTATCTTCCTCTGATAATTTATCAATATTTACATATTGTTTTGCAATTTCTTCAATTGGTGTTTTTTCTGTTTGAGCTAATATAATTTCAGCTAATGGCTCTAAACCTTTTGCTTTAGCAACTGTAGCTCTTGTCTTTTTCTTTTGTTTATATGGTCTATATATGTCTTCAACTTCTGCTAATGTTTTAGCATTTTCTAAGTTTGCAACTATTTCGTCTGTAAGTTTTCCTTGATTTTCAATTGATGTTTTTACTTCTTCTTTTCTTGCTTCTAAGTTACGAAGGTATGTAAGTCTTTCACCTAAATCTCTTAAGGTTTCATCTGAAAGTCCACCAGTTACTTCCTTTCTATAACGTGCAATAAAAGGTATTGTATTACCTTCATTAATTAATTCAATTGTTCTTACAACTTGCACTAATTTTATATTTAATTCTTCTGCAATTATATTTGCAATTCTTTCTTGTGTATCCATTATTTGTCCTTTCTTACTAATTAATTATTTTAGATTAAAATAATTTTATATTATTGTACAGTAATTGCTAATATTCTTATTGCCAAAAACACTGCCCAAATTATAATACCTATAATTCCAAGTACTAAACCAGTTGTAGCAAGACCATTTCCTTTTTCATTAAATAATTTTATTTTTTTCTTAGCTGATATCGAAAATGTTATTGCTAACATAGGAAACCATATACTTGTAAATAAAATACTTAAAATTCCAAAAATAAGACTTAAAATAGCAAGTACATTAGTTTTTGAGTTAACATTTGTGGTTTTTTCATTATTTTCTATCTGATTTTCATCTAAATTTTTACCACAATTAAAGCAAAATTTTGCATCTGGTGAATTTTTATATTCACAATTTTTACATATTTTTTCTTCCATTTTTATCTCCTATATATTTTCTATTTTAATTATTTGTGGTTTTGTAGTAACTACTCCCATCTTTAATTTAAATGTAACTTTTACATTAGGATGTTCTTTTGTTATTTCAATTTCTTCGGCTCCGTTTCCACTCCACAAGTCAAACATTATTTTATGTTTTCCTATTGTTGTATTTACTGTTACTTCTGTATTACTGTTTAATGTTGCTACTAAGTTTCCATCCATAAATACTTTTATAGGAACTATACAGCCATAATATTGCTTTTCTCTCTTAAAAATAATACTTCCAATATCTTTATTTTCAATTTTTTCTCCACACGAATTACAAAACTTATCATTTATATCTATCTCCGCACCACATTTATTACAAAACATAATATTACTCCTTTTATTATTTTTTATTCTACTCCTAAATATTCATTATATGTAACTTCTCTATCTATTACTGTATCTGCTTTTATATCAATAATTCTATTTGCAACAGTTTGAGTTAATTGATGATCATGTGAAGTAAATAGCATATTTCCTTTAAACTTCTTCATTCCCTCGTTTAACGCTGTAATAGATTCCATATCTAAATGATTTGTTGGTTCGTCAAAAATTAAAAAGTTTGCTCCTGATAACATCATTTTTGAAAGAACACATCTTACTTTTTCTCCACCTGAAAGTACATTTACTTTTTTAAGTGCTTCTTCGCCTGAAAATAACATTCTTCCTAAAAAGCTTCTTACATAAGTTTCATCAGGATCTTTTGAATATTGTCTTAACCAATCTGTAATTGATAAATCTGACTCAAATAAATAGTTATTATCTTTTGGAAAATAGCTTGATGTAATTGTTGTACCCCATACTACTTCCCCTTCATCTGGTTCAAGTTCACCTGCTATAATTTGGAATAACACAGTTTTTGCATTTTCATTATCTGCTAAAAATGCTATTTTATCATCTTGTTTTACTGTAAATGAAATATTATCTAATATTTTTTCTCCATTTATTGTTTTAGATATATTTTTAACGTGTAAAATTTCTTTTCCTGGTTCTCTATCCGGTTTAAAATCAACATATGGATATCTTCTGTTAGATGGTTTAATTTCATCTAATTCAATTTTTTCTAATGATTTTTTACGAGATGTTGCTTGTTTTGATTTTGAAGCATTTGCACTAAATCTTGCAATAAAGTCTTGTAATTCTTTAATTTTTTCTTCTTTCTTTTTATTAGCTTCTTTCATTTGCTTTAATGCAAGTTGGCTAGACTCATACCAGAAATCATAGTTTCCTGGATATACTTTAATTTTTCCAAAGTCAACATCTGCAATATGTGTACAAACTTTATTTAAAAAATATCTATCATGTGATACAACAATAACCGTATTTTCAAAGTTTATTAAAAATTCTTCAAGCCAGCTAATACTTTTTAAGTCTAAATCGTTTGTAGGCTCATCAAGTAAAAGTATATCTGGGTTTCCAAACAATGCTTGTGCTAGCAATACTTTTACTTTGTCTTTTGCTTCTAGGTTGCTCATAAGCTCATAATGTTTTTCTGGTGCTATTCCTAAATCATTTAATAACACTGCCGCATCTGACTCAGCATTCCAACCATCTAGTTCTGCAAAACGCTCTTCTAATTTAGCAGCTTTCATTCCATCTTCTTCTGAAAAATCAGGCTTTGCATATATTGCATCCTTTTCCTTCATTATTTTATATAGTTCATCATTTCCCATAATTACTGTGTCCATAACAGTATATTCCTCAAAAGCAAAGTGGTCTTGTTTTAAAACAGATAATCTTTCTGTTTTTTCCTTTGTTACTTCACCTTTACTTGGTTCAAGTTCTCCTGATAAAACTTTTAAAAATGTTGATTTTCCTGCACCATTTGCACCTATAATTCCATAACAACATCCTTTGTTAAATTTTATATTTACATCTTCAAATAATGTTCTTTTTCCAAATCTAATTGTTACTCCTGTAGCCGTAAGCATTTCTTTTCCTCCTTACTATTACATACTTTGTATATTATACCATATTTTTCTAGTTTGTAAAGAAAAAAAGCCTGAATTGCTTTTGCAATCCAGGCTTAATTAAGTTTTATCTATCAAATAATAATTTTATTGCCCATAATCCAGAAATTCCTACTAGAATATAAATTATTCTACTTATAACTGACATAGCACCAAATATTGCATCTACTAAATTGAAATTAAATATTCCTACTAATCCCCAGTTAATTGCTCCTATTATTATTAAAACTAAAGCAATTGTATCTATTACCTTCATTATATTACATCCTCCTTTAAAAATAATTTTAAAAGTTTTCACTATAAAGTATATTCATTTTTCGTCATTTTATACTTTTTGCATTTTATTATTTTTTCCATTAAAGGAGAATTTTTACAATTTATTTTAACATATCTCTTTTATTAAGCCATACCGTTGCAATCACCGAAATTATTACTGAAAATCCAATTAATATTATAAATCCATATGGATTATTTTGCATTGGAACTGGCACATTCATTCCCCAAAAGCTTGCTATCATTGTTGGTATTGATAAGATAATTGTTATTGATGTTAAAAACTTCATAACCCTGTTTAAGTTGTTGGAAATTATTGAAGCATATGCATCCATTGTTCCATTTAAAATATCACTATATATTTTAGCCATTTCAATAGCTTGTTTATTTTCAATAATAGAATCTTCTAATATATCTTCGTCTTCTTCATATAATTTAATTATTTTTCCACGCATTGTTTTTTCCATTACAACTTCATTTGATTTTAAAGATGTTGTAAAATACACTAAACTCTTTTCTAAGTTTAATAATTTTAACAATGCTCTATTTTTCATTGAGTTTTTTAGTATCGACTCCGCAATTTCAGTTTCTTTATTTATTTTCTTTAATAAATTTAAATACATTGAAGCATTACTATATAATATTTGTAATAAAAATCTACTTTTTTTGTATGTAATAATATTTCTCATATCATTTTTCTTTAAATCTTGAATAATACTATTTTCCTTTATTGATACAGTAATTAAATAATCATCTCTAACAAAGATAATACCAATCGGCATTGTTGTATAAATTAATGAGTCTCCTTCTCTTTCTCTGATTGGAACATCTATTATAAATAATATGGTATTGTCATCTTCTTCAACATCAATTCTGGCTTTTTCTTCATAATCTAATGCATAACGGATAAAGTCTTCATTTATTTTTAAATTTTTACACACATCCATTATCTCATCTTCGCTCGGGGATATCATATTGATCCAATTACCTTTTTCATATTTGGTTACAATTTCTGTTTTATTTGTTTCTAAATCTGTTCTGAATATCTCTAACATAATATTTTCCCCTTTCATCCTGTCTCATTATACCACATTTTTTTAAATTTAAAGTAGTTTTTTATAATTATTTTTCTGTTTCTCGAGTTAATTGCAATATATCTTGTATATCGCATTGTAATACAGTACATAATTTTGCCAAGATTGTTAGGTCAACTTTTTGAACCTCGTTTCTACAATATCTTAAAATTTGACTATATTGCAATTCTGTTTTTCTAGTTAAACTAGATCTGCTTATATTATGTTCTTTTAAATATTTATCTAATATAATATCAACTTTTCCAAAATTCTCCATTTTATCCCTCCAATATATAGTATTACTCATTTTACGTATAGTATACTTATATGTAGTATATTAGCATATAATATTACCTATTGACAGTTGTTTTTTTATATAGTATATTTATATACAGTATATGGAAATGGAGGATAAAAATGGAAAATGATAATACAAAAGAAAATTAATTTATTAAAAAATAAAAGTTCTTTTTAGAATTTGTTACAAAAGATGAAAGGAAAGATTTTAATGAGTAAAATATATGATAAATATCAAAAATTAAAAACTTCTGACAATTACACTCCTAACACTTTATATTTATTTAAAGCTGGTTTATTTTTTATTTTTATAGATGAAGATGCTAAAATTGTTTCTAACCTGTTAAATTTAAAACTTGGTAATCTCAATGAAACTGTTGTTAAATGCGGATTTCCTTGTAATTCTTTGCAAAAATATTTAACCTTATTAAAAAGCACTCCATACAATATTGAAATAGTTTCTTTTGATGTTCAAGAAACTCCAATAAATTCTAATAGTTACTTAAGTAACAAACAATTAGAAGTAATGGCAGATGAAATATTAAAATTAAAAATTGATGATTTATCAATTAGTCAGGCTTATGACTTTTTGTACAAAATACAAGATAAATTAAGGACTGTAAAGTAAATGAAAAGAAAAAAAAATCTATATGATAGTATTTATAATTTTGAAAATATTTTAAATGTATTTAATGAGGTTTGTAGAAATACTAAAAGTAAAAGGAAAGTGGCTAATCTAAAAGAATATAAAGCTACTTATGTATCAAGAGTTTATAATATTTTGAAGGATAGAGCTTATGTTCCTCGGTCCTGTTAATATATTTACAATTTATGAGCCAAAAGAAAGACGCATAGTAAGCCAAAATGTTCAGGACAAAATTGTAAATCATTTAGTGGCAAGATATATTTTATACCCTGCTCTTCTTCCTTGTTTGTTAAGTATAAATGTAGCCAGCAGAAAAGATATGGGAACCAGCAAAGGACTAGAACTGGCTTCTAATTTTCATAGAATTTGTAAAATCAAGTACAAAAGATATTATATTTTAAAAGCTGATGTAAGTAAATTTTTTGCAAGTATTGACCATGATATTTTAAAAGAAAAACTCAAAAGAAAAATAAACGATGTAGAGGCATTAAAAATTGTTTTTGATATAATAGATAGTGAAGAAAACGGTTTAGGAATAGGTGCTATGACAAGCCAAGTTTTGGCAATTTTTTATTTAAATGATTTAGACCATTATATTAAAGAAGTGTTAAAAATAAAATACTATGTAAGATATCAAGATGATTTTTTATTATTTCATCATTCAAAAGAATATTTAAAATATTGTTTAGAACAAATTAAAGAATTCTTATCGAAAGAAAAATTATTTTTAAATAAGAAAACAAGAATTTATAGAGATACTAATAATTTCATATTTCTTGGTAGAGATTCTAATGGGAAATATGCAAGATATAGAACTGTTAAACGTAAGCTTAGAAAAAACTTGCATTTATACAAAAATAATAAAATAAATTTATCTTGCATAGTAAGTAGTATAATTTGTTATGATAGCTTACGTAATAATAAAAAGAAGAGTTGTACACTCTCCTCTCAAAAATAGTACTAAAATATACTCCTCTTCGCTAAAAAGTTACTAACAAATATATTTATCTATTTTTAGTTTATAGTTTAAGAATAACTTAAACTAAAGGACATTAGTTTGTTTCTATCTAAAACTTCTCTTACTATACCTTAGTAATAGTAACCACAGTTTTTTAGAAGCTACGGCACGCACGCCTAACGAAGGGTTGTTAGTGTTACCGTTCGAGTTCCACAAGTTATAGTTGTTCACGTTGCCATCAGAGTTCACATTGCGCAAACCAAAGTTCGAATTGTTAGAGTTCGCATTCACATACGAAGACGCAAGCCAGACAACTATGCCCTATTGTTGCTTATTATATGTTTTTAATAAGCCTGATATATATTTAACTATATCATCCAATTTTTCAGATAATTTAATATACCTTTTTTGTGGTAGTAATTCTCTATCATAACTTAAGTTTATTAAAAAATCTATTATTTTTACTTTTGCTATTGCTTTTATAAGTAAGTTCTTTTTTTCTTTAGGTTCTTCTAGCAAATTTGCTCTATATACTAATTCTAATAATTCATAACTTATATCTTTTATTCTTTTCTTTATTTCTATATCTTTTTTAGGGAAATTTTCTAATTCATTTTCAACTCTTACAATAAATTCCCTTATAAATTGTAGTATTTTAAACTTTTCTTCCTTCATTTATAATCACTTTTTCCATTTGATTTATTAATTTTTTATTATTTAAATTATGTATTAGATATTGATATATTTTATCAACTCTGTGCTTTGAATTTATATATTGTTTTGCTTTTTCATATGTCTGGTTATATGTATTTAAATTTTTATTGTCATAAAATTCATCAACATCATAATTATTTCTTCTATCTACAATCAAATAATTAATCTTTTTATTTTCTAATTTTGCCATTATTTTATTTATGCTTTCTATTGGAAAACCACAGCTTACTATTCCATCCAATTCTTTTAATTTATAATTGAAAAAATATGATAATATATATGAATCTTTCCCATATACATTGTAAAATTTTCCAACTTTAACCAATATTATACTATCTGGATGTATTGATTTTATAGTTTTTATTATTGTAGTTACAGCCATATTAACCACCTTTTCTTCTTTTGTATATTTCAAATTATATACAAACCATTTTAAGCTTGTCAATACTTTTTTCTGTTTTTATTTCAAAATTTTTCCAGTTTCATGGCATAAAAAAATCAAGCTGACAGACACAAGGCCTGTCAAGCTTGAAGATTGCTTATTTATATATTTTAAATTTGTGCCATATATAGTTTTCTATTTTCTCGGAGGGGATTCCAGATTATAGAGAAACTACGGCACGCACGCCTAACGAAGGGATGTGAGCGCTACCGCCCGAGTCCCACAAGCGATAGATGCTCACGCGGCCATCAGAGCCCACACGGCGCAAACCAAAGTACGAACTGCTAGAGCTCGCACCCACATACGAAGACGCAAGCCAGTATGCATTTCCACTACCATCACTTGTATCTGATGCTTTTCCAAATAACATTTCATATGCTGGTGAATCTGTTGCTATTCCTTTACATTCTCCTGTTGTACTACTACTTGTTGTTAATGAGTATGGGTAATAGTAATAAGCAGTACTTTCTACTGTTATTGAAGTTACATTGTCTGTTCCTATTTTTCTTCCATCTGGATGTTCATAACTTATACTTCCTGTGTATGTTTTTCCATTAGTTGCCGAACTTCCACTTGCTGTATATGTTACTTTATTTCCATATTCATAAAATTGTCCCGCACCAAAAACTGTTCCATCTCCTTGGTTAGTCGGATCATATCCTGTTACTCTATTTATATCTTCTACTTTTATACTTCTTGCATTTGTTCCATATTGAGCACACATTGTATTTAATTGACTTATTCCAGTGTTATATCCATCTTTTCCTGATAATTGTAAAGTTCCTACATCTACTGTTGACATTATTAGAAGTTTTCCATTTTCTGCTCCTAATACTTTCCAAACACCAGTGTATCCTGAAACACCACAATCATAAGTATAATCGTCTCCTACTGTATATGTTGTAGTTCCATTTGTTACTGATGTTTTGTTTTGTGTCCAATTTCCTGTTGGAGTTACTGGATCATCTCCTCCTGTTGTGCTATTCACTTGATTATCTAACCATTTGCTTAATTCATTTATACCTTTTTGGTCATTTTCTATAGCTAGATTCATTTTGTTTTGAGCGTCTTTTGCTTTTTCTATTATTCCACTATCTCCAAATAGTGCATTTACGCTCACTCCCGCTAGTATTAAAAGTACTACTATAGTTACTACTAGGGCTATTAGCGTAATTCCCGCTGTGTTTTTAAATGTTTTCTTCATTTGTTTTCTATTTCCTTTTCTATATTATTTATTTAAATAATATACAAACGTTTTAAAATTGTCAATACTTTTTCGTTGAAAAATGTCATTTTTTGAATATTTTGTATTAATATCGTTCATACTTATATTATGTAATTGTTGTTTTATTAGTATTTTACGGTATTTTTATTCACTTTTACAAGTTCTAAGCCAGTGATATATTAAAATAGAACTTTAAATAGGTAGGTGTTTAATTTGTTATTAGATGGCAAAGATGTTGCAAAAATTCTCGGTCCTAATATAAAAAAAGCTAGATTAAAAAGAGGTTATACGCAAGAATTTCTAGCTGAAAAAATAAATATTTCAATAGATTTATTAAGGAATATTGAAAATAGTAGAAATGTTGGTAGTATTCAAACATTATTAAATTTGTGTAATTTTTTAGAAATAACTCCTAACGCTATGTTTGAAAATTTATATACAACTAAGGATGATACTCTGGATACTACATTGCAAGAATATTTTGACACATTATCTACCAGAAGTAAAAAAGCTTTACAAAAAATAATAATTCATTTAGATAAAAATTATTAAACCGCTGTGAATCCACAGCGGTTTATCAATGTTTTTATTCTTCTTCCTCTGTTGTTGTTCTTCTCCTGTATCTTCTTCTGATTCCGTACATCACTGCCCAAATAGTGGTGCAGAGCGCTGCAATAATCGACATCAAAATTGATGTGTGATATGAAGCACTTTCGTTTGCCACCTCCACTGATATCTGAAGCACACATACCACAGTGAGAATAAATCCCATTATGGTATATGTGAGAAGGAGCCATGTCCGTCTCTCGCTCAGAGTTGCAATCAGCATCATTGCGACAAATACAATGATGACAATTGTTTCAATTGTTGTTAACGTATTATACGAGATTCTTTCCAAAAACATTGTTTTTTCCTCCTAGTATGTAAAAAATTATATTGTAAACTAACTATAACGTTAGTGTAATAAAGGAAAATATATATAAAATAGGTAAGACCTATATACTATATTTTACCATAATTTACATAAAATTGCAAATTATAATTTCTAATAATTCAGTATAAATTTTTTAAAAAAACAACAGATTAGGTTTACACCTTAAATCTGTTGCAACACAAAGAATAGTGAGGAAATAAAACCTTGAAAAATCGGTGTTTTATTTCTTCTGGTGCGTCATAGAGGAGTCGAACCTCCGACCATCAGATTAAGAGTCTGCTGCTCTACCAACTGAGCTAATGACGCATATAACTAACTTTTATTATTATACGGCGAATTACCCTATTTTGTCAATAGTTAGTTAATTTATTTTAGCATAATTTGTTTGCAATTTCTGCAAATTTCTCTATGCTTAGGCTTTCTCCTCTTACATTTTCAGATAAATTTAATTCTAATAAAATTTCTTTTAACTTTTCTTTTGAGGCTATTCCTGCATTTGCTAGTCCATTTAATAATGTTTTCCTTCTTTGCATAAAACTAGCTTTTACAACTTTAAAAAATATTTTTTCATCTTTTAAGACTACTGGTGGCTCTTTTCTAATATTTAATTTTATCACTTCTGAACATACCTTAGGCTCTGGAACAAATGATGTATTTGGCACTGTTAATACTTCTTGTGGCTCAGAATAATAATATACACAATATGTAATTGCTCCAGTATTTTTTCCTCCTGGTATTTCTGTCAATCTATCCGCCACTTCTTTTTGAACCATAACTGTTATACTATCTATATTCAGTTTCTCCTCTAATAGTTTCATTATTATTGGTGTAGTAATATAATATGGCAAATTAGCTACAATTTTAACTGTATAATTTTGAGTATTTTCTTGTTGTATTAAATCATTTAAATTTACTTTTAATACATCTTCATTTATAAGTGAAAAATTATTGTATAATGCAAATCTGTCATTTAATATTTGTAACATTTTTTTATCTAATTCAATAGCAATTACTTTTCCTGCTTTTTCTACTAATCTACTAGTTAGTGTTCCTAATCCCGGTCCAATTTCTATTACACAATCTTTTTCATTTATTTCTGCTGCTTCTACAATATTTTCTATTACATTATCATCAATTAAAAAATTCTGTCCTAAATCTTTATTAGCGCTAATATTATATTTTTTCATTAAGAATTTAGTTTCTTCATAAATATTCATCTTTAATCTCTTTCTTTCCTTGTTTTTGACGACTTTTAGATTTTTAGTTAATTTTACACATCAAAAATTTCATTATTTTTTTATTAACTTCCTTGTATAGTATATAAGCATACTTATTAAAAGTCAATAAAAGCACTAGAAAAACCAGTGCTTTTATACATTATTCAGTTGTGTTATTTTCCGTTGTTTCTGGTGTAGTTGGCTCATTAGTTGTTGTATTTGAAGTTTCTGTATTAGTTGTATTCTCATTAGCTGGTTTAGTTGGTGTTGTCGTTGTTTTCTTCGTTCCTCTTCTAACTATCTTGTTTCTAGACTTATATGTATCTTTAGAAAGTAAGGTCTGTGATACTATTTTTCCATTTAATTTTAATATTTTATAGCCTTCACTTCTGCAACCTGTAATTGCTGTTTGTTCTACAATTTCTTTTCCTTCTTCCAGTGTTGGATCTTCTTTATATATTGTAGTAGGATTAATATATGATGTTATTTTAGATTGAATAATTACTTCATATTCTTTCTCTTCTTTTATACCATATATAGATACCTTACATACTCCTCCATTTGCTGATGCCACCATTTTTATAGGATATTTCCTTGAATTCTTAAATACAAAGTCTAAACTACCATAATAAACTGTTGCATCTCTACTTGCTGCTACATATCCTGTTGTAAACATATGATTACTTCTTTCAACAATCTGCATATTTGCAAGTAATGCTGTGTTATATATTGTAGATGATACTTGGCAAACACCACCACCTACATCTGGTACTACCTTTCCTCCAACATAAGCTGTTCCTTCTTTAAATCCTGCTTCAATTGTTCTTGAACCTACTATTGTATTAAATGAAAATTTTTCTCCAGGTAATATAACTGTTCCATTAACCTTTTTAGCTGCAAGTTTTATATTTGTATTTCTATTATAATTACTTCCATCAAATCTTGTTGAAAAAGTTGCTAATAAATCTGGGAAAGCTTCTTCTCCTAAATTATTAATTGTTTTTTTAGGTTTAGTTATTTTTAATGGAATTGTATATTCTTCTTTATCTTCTTTTAAAAGTTCTTCTGCTTCTTCTACTGAAATTTTAAAGTCAATTCCATTAACTTCTGGATGAACTACTGTTGGATTTTTTTGTACATAAGCATCTTGTGGTTCCTTATATATTTCTTCATGAATCTTCTGCAAATTTATAGGTTCTGGCTCTTTATATTCTACAGGTATTTCTATAATTTGATAATTTGTATGAATATTACTTATTTGTTCATATATTTTTTCTTTTAATTCTTCTGTTTTTATTATATATCCAGCTTTTCCTTTTACTATAATTAAATTGTTTTTTTCAATATAATAACTATTGTCTACAATTGCATCTTTCATCTTTGAATTAATATCTTTTATTGTATCTGATAATAAACTGTCGTCTAAATATAACCTAGGTTTAATTTCTTTTTTAAATAATTTTGTAAATAAAATTGAATAGTTATTTGTTAATATATTTCCATTTCTTCCAATGTTATCTGCTTCTATTACTGCATTATCTATATCAAATTTTGCATTAAAAGTATTTGCTGTTACGCTTGTTTCATTTTCTCCAATTTTTAATATTAAATTGTTGTTTTCATCTTTGAATCTTTCTTCAATTGCATTATTTACTTTTGTTTTCGCCTCTTCTACAGTTAAATCTGATATATCTATTCCTAAAATTGATATTCCTTTTAGTATTTTTTCATTATTCATATTAAATAAAGCAAATACTACTGAAAATATCATAACAAATAAAACAATAAATAAAGATACAACTATTGGAATCACTTTGTTTGATTTTTGTTTTTTAGAAGGTTCTGCCTTTTTAAACTTCATAGAATCTTCTTCCACCGTCTTATCATTATCCTCTTTTTTCTCTTCCGTTTCCTTATTTTCTACTATTTCTTCTTGTACATTATTTTCAGGAGTTTCTTCTTTTTTTAATTCTTCTTGATTATCTAAATTTTCTTGTCCTTCCATACTCTTCCCCTTTGTTTAAATATATACTTTTGTATAAAATAATATTACCACATATTTATTCAATTTACAATAAAAATTTATTTATATTTTGTCATAATTTATATTTTTTTATCATTTTATACTAGACAACTTTTTATTTTTTTAATATAATACTTATAGAAAATTTTGGAAGAAGAGGTATTGTTATGTTAGGTCATATGATTGCATACATTCGTAAAGAAAAGAAACTTACAAAAGCTGGCGTTGCTCAAGGTACAAATATCAATACTGGTCACTTAACTCATATTGAAAAGGGTGAAAGAAATCCTAGTCATAAGGTGTTAAAAAATTTATGCAAAACAATGGGCATTCCATATCGTCCTTTAATGTATACATATGATAGAGAACTTACAGAAGAACAGTTGGGATATAAAGTAGTATCACATATTCCATATGATAAAGTGCCTACTTTTGATTTGTTAGGTGGCTTAATAGATTGCCCTACCACTGTTTCTGGTGCATCTATTGCAGTAAAAATAACTGATACATCTATGGAGCCAAAACTAAAAAAAGATTCTTATGCATATATTGAATTTAATACTCCTCTTGATAATAGAGATATTGGTTTGTTTAGTTACAATGATAAGCTTTTAATTCGTAAGTTTATTATTCGTAAAGACGGACTTGTTCTAAGAGCGGAAGATAAGGGAATTCCAGATATATGCTTGGACCCTAAAGACGAATTTTATATTGTTGGCAAAGTTGTTGGCACAAATTAATAGTTTTTTTGTCAAAAATACTTGAATTATATTTTTTTTAATATTATAATATACAATTAGTTAAACAAGAGATAAATAAGGAGAAATTTTAAATGGAATTAATAAAAAATATTTTCTTTAATACAGATAAATTAGTTGAAAATTCAAAAGTGAAAATTTCATATGCAGGCAAACTTTTTCAAGATAACTGTGAGGAAGTTTATATTCATTATGGATTTGGTTTAAACTGGGATAATATCGGTGAAATTAAAATGGAAAAAACTGAACTTGGCTTTCAGGCTGAAGTTGAGCTAATTTCTAGTGAAACTTTTAATTTCTGTTTTAGAAATTCTAAAAATGAATGGGATAATAATGGTGGTCAAAACTATGTCTTTCCTATTGAAAAAGTAGAACTTGCTTTAGTTGTAAAAGAAAAATCATTCTTAGATGCTCCTAGAAAATTAAGAAAGTCATATATTTGGAGTAAAAAAGTTCGTTTAGCGGTATATAAGCTTATTACATATTTGCCAAAATTGATCTCTGGAAATTATAAAAGAAAAATAATAGAATAATAAAAAATAGCAAGTTAATAACTTGCTATTTTTTTATATATACCAACCACCATTTATAGAAATAATTTGACCTGTTGTGTACTCATCTTCAATAAGCCATTTTACGCATTTAGCAATATCTAGAGCTTTTCCTATTTTATTTAATGGTATTTGCTCTTTTATTTGTTCAAGCTCTTCATTCGTTAAATTTCTATTCATGTCTGTGTCTATTATTCCAGGTGCAATTGCATTTACTCTTATATTTGATGGTCCAACTTCTTTTGCTAATGCTTTTGTCATTCCATTTATTGCAGCTTTAGTTGTTGAATATGCTACTTCACAAGATGCCCCTGTTTCTCCCCAAATAGACGAAATATTTATAATGCATCCTTGTTGTTCTTGTATCATATATTTAAGTGCTTGTTGATTACAATAAAATACTGAATTTAAATTTGTATTTATTATTTTTTTCCATTCTTCTTCTGTTACATCAGTAAATAATCCTTCTTGAGATATTCCTGCATTATTAATTAAAACATCAATTTTATTAAATTTATTTATTGCAAATTGTATCAACTTTTCAGTCTCTTCTCTTTTAGAAACATCTGCTTTTATTATTTCAATTTCTTTTCCTTGTTCTAATAATTCTTGTTGTATTTTTTCTGCTTGCTCTTTTGAATTATTATAATTTAATATTACTTTATAATTTTCATTTGCTAATGTTTTTACTATTTGGGCTCCTATTCCTCTAGAGCCTCCTGTTACAACAACAACTTTATTAACTATACTTTTTTCTCTGTTTTCTTCCATGATTTAAATTCGCTCCTTTATACGTTTCAGTCAACGAATGACAATTAGGACATAGTAATATGACAAAGAACTAGGCAAGTTGTACAACAAACCTAGTTCTAAGTAATTGGAGCCACTTATCTGATTCGAACAGATGACCTACTGATTACAAGTCAGTTGCTCTACCAGCTGAGCTAAAGTGGCATATTTGGTGACCCCGACGGGAATCGAACCCATGTCTCCGCCGTGAAAGGGCGATGTCTTAACCGCTTGACCACGGGGCCAATAAAGAAACTTGCTAGGATTTAATCAACTTAAATCCTAGTTATGGTGAGCCATCGCGGACTCGAACCGCGGACAACTTGATTAAAAGTCAAGTGCTCTACCACCTGAGCTAATGACCCAAGTTCCAAGCTCGTTACTAACTTGTTACGTTAGCACAAGCCTTATTTTAAACTATTTTTTATCATTTGTCAATAGATTTTTCATTTTTTGTGAAAAAAATGTAATTTTTTTTGAAATTTTATGAATTTAGTTTCTTAATTAACTCTTCAACATCTATTCTATGTACGTCACAAGCTTCTGCTATAGTTTCTGCTTGTGATGCTGGGCAACCTAAACAATGCATTCCTGCTTCTAATAAAATTTCTGCTTTTTCTGGAGCTTTTTCTAATAATTCTCCTATTGTCATATCTTTATTTATTTCCATATTCAATACCTTTCCTTTCTTTTGATACAAATCGGGTTAATTTTCATAACTTCCCTTTAATATAAAATTAATTTTAACATATTTTTTTCAAAAAGTATAGACAAATTTAAAAATATATTATATGATTGTTAAAAATTGGAAGGTGGTGTTATCATATAAATTTAATTGATTATTTTTTCATTATTCTTATTATCAATAGTTTTATCTTTTTTTATTCATTATACAATTTTTTTGATATTAAAATTTTTCATAATCTACAAGGTTCAAAATTAAAATTAAAAAGTCCCACTAATTTTAAATAATTATTTTTAAGGAGGTGTTTATGAATTAATCGTATTTTATTCATTTTATTTTTTACACTTATTTTTTGTTTTATTGGTTATAAAATCTTTTCTCCTATTTATTTTCAAAATCACATTATTATTTATTATGGTTTACATCCTTTTGATGTTTGTATAGAGCAACCTGTTTTATGGAAATCTTTAAAAATATTATTTTTAATTACTTATATTTATTCTGGAATATTTTTTTCTAACTTATTATCTAATTTATTTCATTTTAAAAATAAATTAAAAGTGAATAAAAAAATTAAATTAAATAAAAATAATTATTCTCTAATAAATTCAAATAAAAAAAATGAATTAAAATTATTAATTGGCGAAAATGTGAATACCAAAGAAATTATTTATTTACCAGAAAAAAGCTTATATCAAAATATTTTAATTACTGGAACTATTGGCACAGGAAAAACTAGTAGTGCTATGTACCCATTTACTAAGCAATTAATTAAATATGAAAATTTTAATAACAATAAAAAATTAGGTATGTTAATTTTAGATGTTAAAGGAAATTATTATCGAAAAGTTGTGGAGTTTGCAAATGAATTTAATAGACAAGATGATATTATTGTTATTGAATTAAATGGCAAATATAAATATAATCCTTTGCATAAGCCAAATTTAAAACCCTCTATCCTTGCTAACAGATTAAAAACAATTTTATTACTTTTTTCAAAAAATAATTCTGAAAGTTATTGGTTAGATAAGTCTGCTCAAATATTAGAAGAATGTATTAAACTGTGTAGACTCTATAACAATAACTATGTTACATTTGACGAATTACATAAGTTGATTACTAATGATAATTATTATTTAGAAAAAATAAATTATTTACGTGATAAATTTATTAAAAATATTTTTTCTGAAAGTCAAATTTATGATTTATATTCTAGTTTAAATTTTTTCGAAAAAGAATATTTAAATTTAGATCAAAGAACTATGTCTATTTTAAAATCTGAAATTACCAGAATTACTAATTGTTTTATTTCTGATTATGATGTTTTAAATACCTTTAATCCTAAACAAGAAGAGCTTAATTTTTTTGGTTTTGAAGAAGTATTAAAAAAAGGAAAAATTGTAGTATTAAATATGAATATAAATGAATATTCAAATTTATCAAAAATAATTGCTGCATATTTAAAATTAGATTTTCAAACAGATGTAATGACTAGACTGGCTAACAGTAAAGATAATAATTTTCGCAGTGTTTGTTTTATCTCTGATGAATATTCTGAATATTGTACAGAAACTGATTGTAATTTTTTCTCGCAAAGTAGAGAAGCCAAATGCATAAATATTGTTGCTACCCAAAGTTATACTTCTTTATTAAATACTCTTCATGATCAATCTGCAGTAAATGTTATTATTCAGAATTTAATAAATAAATTATGGTTTAGAAGTGATGATATTTTTACAATTGAAAATGCACAAAAACAAATTGGAAAAGAAGATAAAGAAAAAATATCAAGAGGAATTTCAGAAAATGCTAAAGAAACTGTTTATAGCTATTTTACCAATTCTTTAAATTCAAAAAATTCTAATATTTCAGAAACTATTACCACAACTCTTCAAAACGATTTTGTTTAGGATACCAATTTTTTCACCAGACATTTGACTAATTTTCACTGTTTAAGCTTTTTATCAACTGGTACTGAAATTATTCCACCATCTGAATTAAAATTATTTCCATATTTTAATAATTAATATTTTTTAGGAGGTTTTATTTATGTTTAAATTTATTTATAAAAAAAGATTTTTATTTGTTTTATTATTTATTTTATTTTTATTAATTTTTTCTTCTAATGTTTCTGCAAATATTTTTAATGGCAATCCAGAAATTGTAGATAAATTAAATTCTGCTTTTGAAAAAGTTGAAAGTTGGATGTTGAAATTGGCAACTCCAGCTGCCGCAGTCGCTGTAGCTGTTGGTTTATTTATGAAAAAGTTTAGTTTTGGTGATGAAGAAAGACTGAGAATTGCTAAAAAATTAATTAGAGGCAGTTTATTTTCTTATGCTTTTATTTTAGTTTTAGATTTAATTTTATCTGCAATTAGTTCTTTATTAACTTAATTTGGTGGTGATGTATTGGAAAATTCTAATTTAACAACTTCAATTATTGAAACAATTAATTCTATTTTTGAAACTTTATTTTCTTCTATTGATACTACAATTTATTCTGTTTTAGATGAATTAACTTTTATTGATAAAAATATTTTAAACAATTCTATTTTTCAAAAAATATTTGGTTCTACTGGCAATAATGGTTTATTAGTAATTGCGAATTCTTTATTAGTCGGATTTTCTCTTTATTACGCTATCCGTTTAATTTATTCTTATTATATGAATTTACAAATTGAAAGGCCTTATCAATTTATTTTTAAATTATTAATTTTTGGAATTGTAATGAATTGTTCTTATTTTATTTGTAATCAATTTATTCAAATAAATAGTTTTATTTCTGATGCAATTCGTACAGTAGGTTCAAATATTTTTGGACATGATATATCTTTTTCTGAATTAATAAATAAATTAAATTATCTTTCAATTAAAGAAAAAGAATTTAATATTTTTTCTTTTGATGGATTAATAAAAAGTTTTATTTCTATTAGTTTATTTAATTTAATTTTTTCATATTCTTTAAGATATATAATGGTAAAAGTATTTATTTTAATTACTCCTTTTGCAATATTAAGTTTAATAAATGAATCTACTTCTTGGTTTTTCAAAACTTGGCTTAAAACAGTTCTATCTTTATTATTTCAACAGTCATTAGTTGCAATTATATTATTAATTATTTTTTCATTTAATTTTTCTTCAAATAATATTATTTCTCAATTGATGTGTATTGGTGGAATATATGCACTGGTGCGAGCCAATTCATATATTAGAAGTTTAATTGGTGGTATTTCAACAGATGTTTCAAACAATTTTAATATTAGTAGCAAATTTTTAAAAAATATTTAAAAGGAGTTTTTATCTATGAAATTTATTTTTCCACAAAATTATAATTTTAAAAATAAATTATTCGGGATAATTGATTATTCAAGTTTAATTTTTAATATTATTTGGGATTTAATTATCTTTTTATTAATTAATTTATTATTTAAAAATAATAATATTAAAATATTTATTTTTATTATTTTTTCTTTGCCTATTTTTTTATTTACTATTTTGGGATTTAATCATGAAAATATTTTAAATGTTTTTATCTATCTAATTAAATATATAAAAAGACCCAAAATATATTTTTATTCAAAATAATTTTTTCCTCATAAGTTTATTGTAAATCACCCAGAAAAATGATATAATTTGACAAAACATAACATTGGGGGAATTTCTTATGAAATTAGAACAAAATGATTTATTACCTTTGTTTTCAAGTACAAGTCTTCCAGATATATTTTTTACAGAATATTTACCTGAAGCAAATGGCGATTATCTTAAAGTATATTTATATATTTTATTTTTATCTAAGTATGATAAAGATATTAAACTAAATGATTTAAGTAAAAAATTAAATCTTTCTTTTAAGGTAATTCAAGATGCAATGAAATATTGGGAAGACCAAAATGTTATTGTTAAAAAAAATACAGGTTATGCTTTTAATAATTTACAAGAAATAGAATTAAATAATTTATATAAGCCAAGAGTTGCTTTATCAGCTGAACAAGTACAAAAATCGGCTGAAAGTCAAAAACGTGCTAAAACTATGGAATATATAAATAATAGATATTTTTCTGGTTTAATGCCAACTACCTGGTACCCTGATATAGAATTATGGTTTAAAAAATATGGTTTTGATGACGAAGTTATGATGGCATTATTTAATCATTGTTTTGATAAATCTGCATTACACAAAAATTATATTCAAACAGTTGCAGATGCTTGGGCAAAAAATTCTATTAAAACATATAGTGATTTAGATTTATATTTTGAAAAGCAAGAAGCTGTTAATAAAATTGCAAATATGGTAATTAAAAAATTAGGACTTGGCAGACAGCTTTCTCAATATGAATATGCTTACGTTGAAAAATGGATAGTTGATTTTAAATTTAATTTTGATATTATTGAAATTGCTTTAAAAAGAACTACCTCAAAAGTAAATCCTAGTTTTGATTATATTGATAAATTATTAACTGATTGGCATGATAGAGGATTTACTACTGCTGAGCAAGTTCAACAATTCTTGTCAGATATGAAACAAAAAAATAAAAATATTAAAGATTTAGAAAAATCTACAAAAAATTATCAAAATTACAATCAAAGAAATTATGATAATTTAAATAATTTATATGCTAATAAATTATAGGAGGTTATTTTGAATAATTCTATTTTAAAATCTCTTTTAATTGAATATGATAAAAAAAGAATAAATGCAGAAAATATTGCACAAAAAGAAAAAGAAAATTTATACACTGAATTTCCAGAGCTTGAAGAAATAGATAAAAAATTAAGTTCTTTAGCATTTTCTTCAATGATAGAATTAACTAAAAATAATGATAAAAAAATAATAGAAAATTTAAATTCTAATATTGAAGCATTAAAAAAAGAAAAAGAAAAAATATTAAATTCTATTGGAGAAAGAGCAAAAAAAATAATTCCAAATTACGAGTGTAAAAAGTGTAATGATACTGGATATATTTTAAATGGAAATTCCACAGAAATGTGTAGTTGTTTAAAACAGAAAATTTATGATATTGAATATAATAAATCAAATATGTCTAATTTAGAAAAACAAAATTTTAATAATTTTAATTTAAATTTCTATTCTGATGAAATAAATAAACAAAAATATAATTCAGATATTTCACCTAGAGAAAATATTAAATTAATTAAAAATATTTGTGATAAATTTATTAACAATTTTGATAATACTGAACAGCGTAATTTATTATTTACTGGTAATACTGGTTTAGGAAAAACATTTTTATCTAGCTGTATTGCAAATGAATTATTAAAAAAAGATAAAACAGTATTATATCAAACAGCCTCAGTTATGCTTGATACAATTATCAGTTATCGTTTTGGTAAACCAAATGTTTCTAAAGATATTTATGATTATTTATTAAACGTAGATTTACTTATTATTGATGATCTAGGAACTGAAGGCGTAAACAATATGAAATTAGTTGAATTATTTAATATTTTAAATAGTAGACTTTTAAATTTAAATAAAAAAACTATTATTTCAACTAATTTAAGTTTGCAAAATTTATTTAATACTTATGATGAAAGAATTGTTTCTAGAATTATTGGAAGTTATGATATATGTTATTTTTTTGGGGAAGATATACGCTTTATAATAAAAAAATGATATTCCTTACATTGGAATATCATTTTTTATTATTTTATCTTTCTTGTTCGGTATCTCTATAATTTTTATTTTTCACATTTCTACCGTTTTTTATTTTTGCAATTTTCTTATCAATTTCGTCAATTTTTTTAATTATAAAATCATGTGAACCTTCTAAACCTTTTAGATAGTCCGGCAAGCTTTTTTCAAACGATTCAATCGTTTGCTGTATCATTTCTCTTTCGTTTGGAAAATTTCCCTCTCTAATTGCACTAACTCTTTTATGTAGGTCCTGTTCAACTAAAATTGATAGATAATAAAAATTTTCATCGTTCATAATCTATTCACCTTCATTATCATCTGGAGCTATAGTTTCAATACTAACAACTTTTCCTTCATTAGTTCTCATTAATGTTACACCTTGAGTTGATCTTCCTAAAATGCTAATATCTTTTACATTTAATCTAATAATTGTTCCATTATCAGTAATTAGCATTACATCTTCGTCATCTGTTGCAACTCTAATACCAACTAAGTTTCCTGTTTTTGGTGTTATTTTATATGTTGTAACACCTTTTCCACCTCTAGTTTGTACTCTATATTCATCTAATTCTGTTCTTTTTCCAAATCCATTTTCAGTAATTGCAAGTAATGTTGCATTTTTATTACCTTCAATTATAGATTCCATTCCAATAACATAATCTTCATTATCTAGACGAATACCTATAACTCCTTGTGCTGTTCTTCCCATTGGTCTAACATCTTTTTCACTAAATGTTATACAAGCACCTTGACTGGTAACTAGAACTACATTATCTTGACCATCTGTTAGTCTAACATCTATTAACTCATCATCTTCTCTTAATGTAATAGAAAGAAGCCCTGTTTTTCTAGTTGAGTCGAATTCAGTTAATGGAGTCTTTTTAATAAATCCCTGTTTTGTTCCCATTAACAAGTATTTTCCGTCTGCAAAATTACTAATTGGAATAACAGCTGATATTTTTTCTCCTGGATCTAATCTTAATAAATTAACTATTGCCGTACCTTTTGCAGTTCTTCCTGCTTCTGGTACTTCGTATCCTCTTAGTCTATATAATTTTCCTTTATTACTGAAGAATAATAAAGTATCATGAGTTGATGCTGTAAATATTTGTTTAACAAAATCTTCTTCTCTTGTAGCTAGGCCTGTAATTCCTTTTCCTCCACGTTTTTGGCTCTTATATGTATCTATTGGCATTCTTTTTACATATCCAAAATGTGTTAAAGTAATTACTGTTTGCTCTTCTTTTACTAAATCTTCAATATTAATTTCGCCTTCTGCTGCAACAATTTTAGTTTTTCTTTCATCACCATATTTTTGTTTAATTTCTAATAGTTCTTCTTTAATGATATCAAATACTAATTTTTCACTTGCTAAAACAGCTCTTAAATGTTCAATTAACTTCATTAATTCATTATATTCTTCATCTATTTTTTCTCTTTGCAATCCAGATAAAGTTTTTAATCTCATATCCAAAATAGCTTGTGCTTGAATATCTGATAGATTAAATCTTTCCATTAATTTTTCTTTTGGATCATCATATGAATTACGAATAATATTTATTACTTCATCAATATTATCTAATGCAATTCTCAATCCTTCTAATATATGTGCTCTAGCTAATGCTTTATCTAAGTCAAATTGAGTTCTACGAAGAATAACTACTTTTCTGTGGTCAATGTAATGATCTAAACATTGTCTTAGTGTTAATACTTTTGGTTCTCCATTAACTAATGCAAGCATTATAACACCAAATGTATCTTGTAATTGTGTATGTTTATATAATTGATTTAATATAACTTGTGCATTTACATCTCTTTTTAATTCAATTACAATTCTTACTTTTGACTCTCTATCTGATTCATCTCTAATTTCAGAAATTCCTTCAATTTTCTTATCTTTTACTAAATCAGCAATATTTTCAATTAATTTTGCCTTATTTACCTGATATGGAAGTGAATTTACAATAATTCTTTGTTTATTATTGCTCATTTCTTCAATTTCACTTTCTCCACGAACTGTAATTTTTCCTCTACCTGTTGTATATGCTTGTTTAATTCCTTCTAGTCCTAAAATAAGTCCTTCTGTTGGAAAATCAGGTCCTTTTATTATTTCCATTAATTGCTCATCAGTAACATTATCTTCATCAATTATTTTTATAATTCCATCAATTACCTCTGTTAAATTATGTGGTGGAATATTTGTTGCCATACCTACTGCAATTCCTGATGAACCATTTATTAATAAAGCTGGTATTTTTGCTGGAAGTACGGTTGGCTCTTGTAGACGATCATCATAGTTTGGCATAAAATCAACTGTATTTTTTTCAATATCAGTAAGCATTGTTTCTGCAATTTTTGCCATTCTTGCTTCTGTATACCTCATTGCAGCTGCCCCATCACCATCTATTGAGCCAAAGTTACCATGTCCGTCAATTAGTGTATATCTTTGTGTGAAATCTTGAGCTAATCTTACCATCGCATCATATACTGATGCATCTCCATGTGGATGGTATCTACCTAAAACAGAACCTACTGTATTAGCACACTTTCTGTAAGGCTTGTCTGATGTAATTCCATCTTCATACATAGCATATAAAATTCTTCTATGTACTGGTTTTAAACCATCTCTTACATCTGGTAGAGCTCTCGCAACTATAACACTCATTGCATAATCAATATATGCTGTACGCATCTCTTTTTCAATGTCGCGTTCTACTATTTTCCCGTCATTTCTTTTTTCGTCGTTTGCTCCCATTCTTTTACCTCTTTTCTAGTATTTTTCACTCCTTTATTATACTAAAACACTTAAAAATTTGCAAGTAAAAAATCGTGATTTTATAGCTAAAAACACGATTTTTTTGTACTATTTAATTAAAATTTCAGCCAACTTTTTTTGTTCTTCTGTTAAGTTAAAATTATGTCCATTATTTTTTATTATTAAGTGTAAATTTTCTATTTGTCTTGCTTGTTTTAATGTTTCTTCTAATGGTAAAGTTTGCTTTAATCTATCTTTTATTTTTTCGTATTCTCTTTCCATTCCGTCAAAATCTTGATTTTGATAATAATTTTTCCAATTATTTTCATACTTTCCTAACTTCCCTATATTATCTAATTGATTTGCAAATTCTGTTTCAATATTATTACTAACATTATCTAAAATTACATTTTTCCCTTGTCTAATTAATGTGCCTATACTGGACGGAATTAAGCCTTTTTTTACTGTATAATTTAAAGTACTATCCAAAACATCAGAAATCCCATCAATTATTCCCCCATTTTTTATTGCATTTTGTGCTTGAGAAACATTTTCAAATTTTCCTGTAAATATTCCTGTTATACTTTTACCAAGCTCAATTCCCTTTTCAATAGTTGTACTTATTCCTTCTTTTAGCCCTCCTTTTAACAAACTATTTTTTATATCTATAACTTGATTTTCAACAAAATCTGGTAATACCCATCTTAGTCCTAAATCAATCGCAGTATTTACTACTTTACCCATTGTTGTATTTAAAAATCCATTTTGTTCTTTTTCTGTTACCAATTCATTATTATTTATTGGGTTATTATTTAATGTTAATTCATTTACCATATTAAAATTCTCCTTTTTTATTTATTTTTATTAAATTTTTATTAATCTTTAAATATTCATTTTTTAAAATAATATTTAATTTATTTATATTATTTTTATTAATAATTAAATTGTATTGGGGATTAAAAGATAATTTTCCTAATATATTAAATCCTGAAAAAATTTTTTTAAGAATAGAAATGTCTATTGAATTTTCATTATACTTATTAAATAAAATATTTATGTTTTCTTGAGGTATTTCCCAATTATTTATATAAATATTTAATAAATTTTTTGCTTTTTTTATTTCTAATAAATTAGCTTCTAAAATAAAAATATTTAAATTGCTATTTTTTATTATTTCTTTTGTATAATCAAAAAAACATTCTGAAGAAGTATCTATAATAATTATTTCATATTTTTCTTTTAATTTTGATAAAATATTTTTTACTTTTTCACTACTAATTTTATATTTAGAATCAAATAATAAATTTATTCCAGAGACTAAATCTATTTTTGAATTTATTCTAATTATTAGTTCTTCTATTTTTATTTCTTTTAATAAATTATTATTTTTTATTTTATTTCTTATTTTTTGAGAATATTTTTTTATTCCTAATATTGTATGTAGACTATTATTTAAAATATCAAAATCAATAATTAATATTTTATTTTTACTATTTGATAATGAGTTTGCTAAATTAATTGTGAATATACTTTTACCCACTCCATTTGTTCCTGTTACACTAATTATTTTTTCTTCTTTTAAATCATATTTTTGTTTTTTATTAAAAATAACCTTTTTTATTCTGCATAAAACAAATTAAAAAGAAATAAAGATTATATAATTTGCAAAAAAAAGCAAAATATGATAAAATAAGTATGGTAAATAAAAATTGCTAATTTATTTGCAATATTCTAAATTGGGAGGATAATTTTATGGACATTCGCTTAGTAAACTTAACGAAGATATTTGCCGATAAAAATTCTGAAGTAAGAGCAGTCGATAATTTGGATATTACGATACCTTCTGGAAAATTAATCGGTTTACTTGGTCCTTCTGGTTGTGGTAAATCAACAACGCTTTATATGATTGCTGGTTTGTTAGAACCTACATCGGGCCAGATTTTTTTCGGAGATGAAGATGTAACAATACTTTCTGCTGAAAAGCGTGGAATTGGGTTGGTTTTTCAAAATTATGCTTTATATCCACATATGACAGTAAGACAAAACATTATGTTTCCGTTACAAAATATGCATTTACCAAAGGCTGAAGCCCTTGCAAGAACACAAAAATATGCAAGACTTGTAGGTATTGAAGAATTGTTAGATCGGAAACCTAAACAATTATCGGGTGGTCAACAACAACGGGTTGCTATTGCCAGAGCCCTTGTAAAAGAACCTAAAGTATTGTTACTTGATGAACCTCTTTCTAATCTTGATGCGAGACTTCGTTTACAAACTCGTGAAGAGATTAAAAGAATTCAAAGAGAAACGGGAATAACTACTATTTTTGTTACTCACGATCAAGAAGAAGCTATGAGTATTTCTGATGAAATTGTTGTAATGAAATCGGGATTAGAACAACAAAAAGGACGTCCACAAAGTGTATATGAAAATCCAATTAACCAATTTGTTGCAAAATTTTTAGGAACACCACCAATTAATATTTTTTCTGGAAAAATATTAGATGGCGGTTTATATATTGGGGATGAAAGAATTGGGGATAGCAAACTTGAAAACCAAGATGTAACAATTGGCATAAGACCAGAAGGATTTGAAATCAATCCCGAAGGAGAATTGACAATCAATGTTAAACAAATTGAACATATTGGTCGTGATAAATCGCTTATTGCTACTAATCCTCATACTGAAAAAGAAACATTTCGTTTTATTATAGATTCTGATATTCCTGTTCATGAACAAACAATTGTTAAGGTTTCAATTAAACCTAATAAATGTTATGTTTTTGATAAATTAACAGAAAAGAGACTTCAGTAATATGGTAGAAGGTAAGAAAAGTATAAACTTTTTAAGAGGTATTTTGTATTTATCACCAGCTTTAATTTTAATGGCAATTTTTACTTTTTATCCGCTGTTTAATACATTTA